>ERZ1106978.12-NODE-12-length-152878-cov-54.755325_pt1 | contig 152878 bp, 159 predicted proteins | sample MGYA00403689_ERZ1106978 | MGnify/ENA primary metagenome ERZ1106978 (study PRJEB35170, sample SAMEA104062434) | human gut metagenome | biome: human gut; feature: human-associated habitat; material: faeces | place: Denmark | collected 2012-08-02 ...
TGCCGCGGATGCCGGCGCGCTTTTTGGCCTTGAGGTCAGCGGCGAGATTGAGCATATAGCGGATCTCGTCGGGAGTGAAATCCTTCAGCGTGAGAAAAGAACGGCCTTTCAGATTAACGGGCATGGGATTAATCCTCCTGTGGTGAAGTTGTGATTATGCAATTGGAGTTGGTATCCCCCAGATGGTCTATGAGAGACCACCTGGGGGTGAGTAAGGCAACAGCATTTTGATGTAGTCAATTACTGCTCGTCGCGCTTGAGAAATGCGGTCAAACAATGGACGGAGCCTCTGCCCTTGTTGAGCTCAGAGAGATCGAGGACGTCAACTTTGATACCAGCCTTTTCAAGAAGTTCGACCGTTCTCGGAGCACCAACACTTGTAACAATATGACCCGGCTCGATAGCGACAAAGTTCGTTGCATAGCCATACTTGGTTTCGGTAAGGGAGGGAGTCTCCAGCACACGATAGCCTTTTTTCTTGAGAGCGTCAACAACCTCATAAGGTACCTGACAAGCGTGGATGAGAACGGTATCGTTACTGGGGAAGTTCAGAAGGCCATCAATGTGAGCATGACCATAAGGAATCTGCATGGGGATAATATCGGTAACGCCCATGCGCCGCAGTTCGGTCTCCATCTGCTCGTAGCCGGCGCGATTTGCGCGAACAGACAAGGAAAGAATGACTGTGTGACGGTCAACCCACATAGCGTTTGCTCCCTCGTAGATACCGCGGCCGGAAATGGTCTTGATAATGGGAACGCCAATCTTACCGAGCGCCTCAGAGGTATAGCGTTCTTCGCCGCGCTTAACAGGCATGGCAAGCTTGGCAAGAATGGCACCTTCGGGTGTCATAAAGACGTGATCACGCATAAACATTGCATTCGGACGGTCGACGCGTTGGTTTTCAACATAGTAAACCTTAACGCCGTGGCTGCGATAATAATCGGCGAGCAGATCGTGCTGCTGACGGCACTTTTCAGGATCGACCGGCGCACGGAAGCGAACCTGATTATAGTCAAAATTGTCAAGCTCTGCGCCCGGACGGTGCAGCAGGACTGCACGCAGCTTGTTGCATTCAGAGCTGACGCCGAAGTCGCCGCCCCAGAATACAGGGATGTCTTCCTCCATGCTGGTCTCCAGTGGAAACCACTTCTCGCCGCCGATGGCTTGAATATCAGGAAGAGTTTCACCTCTCAGTACATACTCATCCAAATCAAGGATTTTCTTTTCATTTGCGTTCATAATTAAATACCTCCGTTTGTATTAGTTGTTTTTTGTCTCAGATCCGCCCGGTACCTTAACGACACCGTATTTTTTTACTGACGCTTTATGTAGGATAAAAACAATCACAGACAGCACGATGAAGCCGCCAATCAGTAGAATCGCTTTGCTTTGAATGAGATTTGTCAGAAGAAGCATAACCGCTACAACCGAAGCGCATACGACAGCGTAGGGCATCTGTGTCTCGAAGTGGTCAATATGGTCACTGCCAGCGCCAATCGATGCCATGATCGTGGTGTCCGAAATGGGGGAACAGTGATCCCCGAAGATCGCACTGCTGACAATGGCAGAGGACATAAGAGGAAGTGCAACTCCAAAATTGATTGCGATCGGCATGGCAATGGGATACAAGATTGCCATAGTACCCCATGACGTACCGGTAGCAAAAGAAAGAACTGCACCAAGCAGAAACACAAGAAACGGAAGAATTGCAGGATCAAGGTAATCTTTGGAGATGCTGACAAGATATGCAGCCGTGCCAATATCACTGCTGATACCTGAAAGCGTCCATGAGAGGACGAGAATGATGCACATGAACATCATGCCGGATGCACCCTCCATCCAGATATCGAGGCATTTCTGGAACGAAAAGATTTTCTCCTTGACGCAGAGCCCAGTCAGCACAAATGAGGCAACAAGGAAACCGGAAGCAACGCCGGTGCGAATTACGGAACCGGGAACCTTGGTGTGCCATAAACCGTTGATTGTAAGGTAGGAGAAAATGATGATAAGCACCACAGCGAGAGGAATAAGCATTGTGCTCAGTTTAGGTTGGTAATTTTCTGGAAGAATGTCGGTTTCATCGAGCGAACGCATGGGCTCACCGCCGTCACGGATTGTCTTACCGGTAAGCATAGACCGATTCTGTGCTTTGAGCATGGGGCCGAAATCCCACTGAGTGATTGCCATAAGGCCAGCCATGGCAAGCGTTAAGATAGCATAGAAGTTGAGAGGGATACCCTGAACGAAGACCTCCATGCTTGAAGTGTAAGTAATCTCTGCCGCATTCAGTTCAGACTCGATAAGCCCCATCGTGTAAACGCCCCAGCCAATGAACGGAATCAACGCACAGATGGGGGTTGTTGTGCAGTCAAGAATGTAGGAGAATTTTTCACGGGAAACGCGGAGCTTTTCGGCAAGAGCCTCAAAGATAGGACCTACAATCATCGAGTTGCCGTTGTCAGTAAACCAAATGGCAAGTCCTCCAAGCCAAATACCGGTTTCGCAAGCGGCACGGCTCTTAATGTGACGTGTCACTGTAGAAGTAAAAGCACTTGCACCTCCGCATTTTGAGAGAAGCCGGACAAATCCACAGATTACCACGATCATAAAGAGCGTTTGCATATTTGTTGAATCCGACAAGGCATTGAACATATAGGTATTAATCATGGTAGTGAAGCCCGTGATTGGATTCCATCCGCAAAGGATTGTGACGCTGACAAAAATAGAAACTAACAGAGATACGATTACATTTTTGGTGAGAATCGCTAGGGATATTGCCAAAACAGGCGGTACAAGTGCTAAGATACCGTAGTCCATTTTATTGCTCCCTTCGTAATCTTGAATCTATAGGCTGCCTATGCTGTTATTTTTGCGCGTAGAGAATAAAAAAGCAAGTGCAAATCATTGTTCGAATTTACAATTGCCATTTTGCAGCGCTAACTGGTAACAGTCAGCAAAAGCAAAGAAATTCTGCGCAATATTACAAATACTAATATAATATATAGGTAGATTTGCACAAACCGCCGATTTTCAAAAAAGTAGGTTGACTTTTTTGAGAGAAATTTTACAATAATGTCGAGAATTTATTGTAATAATTTCGAAGGAGAGAGCAAATGGCACTGTGTATCCAGGATTTTCTTGAGTTCGACTATTTCAAAAGTCTGGAAGTACTTGCAGGTGCAGATGGCTTGACTGGGGCGGTAGACAGCTGCGGCATTCTGGACTATGAGCTGGAACAGGGATTAAATAAAAAATATACTGACCAGAACTTTCATTCCGGTCAGCTTGTGCTTACATCGCTGCTGTTTGCTAAGAATAATCCATTCTTGGTTCGTGATGCGGTGAAGTATGTAGTCTCCAAGGGATGCAGCGGCCTCGTTGTCAAAAATGTATTTCGCCTGCCGATTCACGAATCCGTCTTGCGTTATGCTGATTCCAAAAAGTTTCCGATTCTACTGATGAATGATTCGCAGATGTATTTTGAGACATTTATCATACAGGTGGACAAATACCTGAGAATGGCAGAGAACACCGAAATGGTTGAATGGGAGTTGACACGCCTGCTGTATCAACCGTTGAATGCAGGGGAAAAACGGGAATGCATCCACCGGCTGTTTCCAAGTTTCAGCGATCAATATGAGGCCGTTTATTGCAGCATGACGCAACCTGTTTCGGTAAATGAATTTCAGAAAATGCGCGCTGACTTGCAAACACTCGGCGAGAGGAAGGCGTTCAAATGCATTCTTTCGTATCAGAGCGGACTTTTTCTTGTCGTGTCCGATACCAACGTTTTGCTGGAACAGATAGAAATGTGCGTTGATATGATAAGAAATTACCGACCTGATGGCAGCATTGGTGTTAGCAAGGCTTATTATCGGATGGCGGATATTGATGCAGCTTTACGGGAAGCAATGTATGCCGCAAAGGTTCATCGCTTTAGAAAAAGGCAGAGTTCTTTCGAGGAAAAGTTTCTCTCATACGAACAGCTCGGCATATATCGTGTACTGCTTCCGCTGATTGAAGACGAGGGGCTTCAGCGGTATTCAAGCGACATTCTTGACCCAATACTTGAATTTGATGCAGAAAATAGGGGAAATTTGTTACAAACGTTGCTGGAATTTGTTCAGTGCGGCGGTAGTTTGCACGAATTGTCGGCGTGGTCCGGACAGCACGAAAATACTCTGCGCTATCGACTGGATCGAATCCACTCGCTGACTGGATTGAGCTATCGCAGATTAGGGGATTATGAGCAGCTTGCGCTTGCAGCGAGAGTATACCTTTTGCTGCAAGTATAATAAATCTCGCAAATTTTCTCCTTGACGTTTTTAAAATCGTCTTGCAGCAGGTGCCGTGTAACCCCTTGATGCTCCATGACCCCGAGGAGTAGTGGCGGCGGGTACTGAATCTCGTTTCACTATGACCGACACGAAGCAACAGTTCTCCTCCCACCACATTCTGCGCTGCTGAAGACAATAAAAAGGAGCTGCGTCTCTGATCGAGACGCAGCTCCTTTTTTCAATTCAAAACTTCCGAAACCGTTCCCTCATCTCATCGTCTGTGAGTTCTCCGCGCTCCGCCTGCTCCAGGACCTGCATCGCTTGTGCAACGGCGGCGTTCCACTCATCCGCACTGATCTTCCCGCGAACCTTTCTCTGCTTCAGCCGATTATAGGTACGGTCATATTCCACACGGGCCGGACTGCGGTTCGCCTTGCCCTGCGCTTCCTTGCGGTGCGCCCCTACTTTCCGGCAGGTCCTCTCCGTCTCACCAGGCGCAATATTGCCGCAGTAGCAGGTGTTGTAGCCGGCAGTCAGCAGAAAATGCTTTCCGCAGTTATGACACCGCCGCGGTGCGTTCCCGATCGCCAGCCCGCGGTAGAACTCCGTTCTCAGAAAATCATGTAAATAGTTAAAGGTCGTCTTCTCTGCAACGAAAAACTCTCTCTCGTTTTCTTTCCGCATCATTGGGACAAAGTCGATCTCTACAGAAAACTTTTGGTCAAAGTCCTCACCGAAAAGCAGTGCACCGGTTCGGAGCATATCCGCGTAGAAGGTCGAGTACGCCGTTCCGTAAGTCGCGCTGTTTCTCCGCTTTAACGACTCAAAGTATTTCTCCGTCATGATCCTGAGCTGCAAACGAAGTGCCCGCACTCTGTTTGCAAAGTGCACCAGATCATCGATCATGCGCTCATATATCTCATGCCCCTCCGAGTGTACATCCTGCACCTGTGCCCACTTATCCTTCTGCTCATAAAGTCTCTCCAGCGAATGATAGCTGAGTTCCAGATTCATATTCAGGTCACGGTACACCGGCATGGTAAAAATGATATCCCAAACAGCGTTCAGCTTCTCCTGTGCGAAGGCAACGGCGCTGTTTGTCTTTTCCATGAGCAGTTTCCGCGCCGCAGGGATGAACTCCTCCACACAGCGGTCGATCTCGCTCAATACCTCCTCGTCCATGTTCACAATATCCACACAGCACTGCCCAATGGGATAGCTCGTATCACTGAGGTAAACGCGCCCATCATAGAAAAATGTGGTGAACTGGTCATAGGTATGGGTGAATGGAATACAAATACTCTCTACCTGCTCCGCCATAATGCCTCCTTGTATCCGATGAAGTTTTGACATTTACCTTAATGCGCCCAAAGCTATTGCTGGGATGCTCCGCGTATGTTACCCTCATCGTATCAGATGGAACGCTGAAAATCAATCTTAGTAAGGGGCGTGAGCGAAATGAATCTCTAAAAGAAAACCGCTGAACTGTTGCAACAGCTCAGCGGCACGCCGCGTTTTGGAAAACGCAGACGCCATCTGCGAACAGTCTAACAGAGAGGCCTCCGAAACGCAAGAAACTTTTCTCTGAATTCCAATACACGGAGGTGAATTTTTTGAAAGAGTCAACCTACAAAAACTATGACGACCTGCCGCTGTTCCTTAATGCGGCAATGGTCGCACAAGTACTCGGTGTTGCGCCGTCCAGTGCCTACGAGCTGATGCACGAAAAGGACTTCCCTACGCTGCGCGTCGGCAGCCGCATGGTGGTGCCGAAAGAGAAATTCATCGAATGGGTCGAGCAGCACATGAAGGGCGGTGGTGATGCATGAGAAGGACAAAACCGCCGGTCGGTTGGGAACGTGCAAAGAACTGCTTCCCCGTACCGAATGAGCTGCTGGACTTTGACCTGCCTGCCGGTGCGGTCGCGGTGTACATCTGCCTGCTGCGTCACGCGAACCGTAAAACAAACCAATGCCACCCGAGTGAAGCGATCATCGCAAAGAAGCTCCACCTCTCGCGCAATACCGTTGCCAAGCATGTTCGTCTGCTGGAAGAACGTGGGCTCATCGTCACAGAGCATACAGAGATCATCACGCGACGAGGTATCAAGAAAAATGGCAACCTGCTCTACACGCTAATCCCAATGCACGAGGTCATGGCAACATACTATGAACGACAACTTACTGCATTGGACAGAACCACTGAACGTCACAAAGCGCAGATAAAGCTGTCGGCACAGCAAGGCGCGTGAAAGCTCTCTCCTGAATTTCGACGCAGCGATGGCAAACCGTGAAGCTCACCAATACAGCGCAGGAACCAGCAGCGGGGCTGCACGTTCCTGCAGGGCCGCGATGCCTCGGAACAGAGACGCGCACGGTGCGCGTCTCCGCTCCGAAGGCTCTCTGCTTCTTTCCACTATCCCTCCGCCCCATGCAAAAAAGACAAAGTATGCCTTCCCGACCTCTGCGCGCAGAGATTTCGGAACGCACAACTCACGTCAAGAGTAGTGATAGCGCCCACCGTCTGAATGCCCCCCTGTTTGCCCGTGTGGGCCGCTGTGTGCGCTCCTGTGGCCGAAGACAAGTGTGTGCCCGCTTTCAAGCGTGAAAGCAAGCGTAAGCCATTTGTGAAAGTGTGATTCCAGAACCGCTTTGGAAAAGGTTTTTCCTCGCTGTATGGGACGCACCTTCAGCGTATTTCAGGAGAATTTGATGGAAATTGGGGGGATTTTTCTTAAGGCAGGATAAAGGACTGGCGTCGAAACCGCCGCTCTGCCCAATCACTTCTGCCCGCAGTGCGGGCAGTTTACAGGGGGTTCAACGCAGGCGGTTGTGGCGTCTTTTGAAGGGAATTTCAGAGCAGTAGGCGTCTTAGTTCCCGCAAGCCCAGGTGTTTCAACGAAAACGAGCGTGCCTTACGGCAGATCGGAGGGAATTATGAGCAGAAATGAAAACAGGCTGAACTTCCGGATGACGGATGAAATGGCCTCAAAAATAGAGCGGTGGTATCAAGAAGATAACTGCCGCAGCAAAAATGAGTTCATCGAAAAGGCGGTGAACTGCTACGCGGATATGCTCACCGCAGGCGAAAGCACTACGCTGCCCCGTGCGGTGCAGTCTGCCATCGACGCGCGGTTGAATATCTTCGAGGATCGCATCGCGTCGCTGCTCTACAAGCAGGCGGTGGAGATGGACATGGCGATGTCCATCCTCCTGCAAAGCCTCAACGTGAGCGAGGAAGTGCTGCGGCAGGAACGGGCCAAGAGCATCGCCGCCGTCAAGCGCACCAACGGCCAGCTGCGGTTGGAGCAGAAGCTCCGTGAGCTGGAGAGTGAAGCATGGCAAGGCTGATCGTCAAAAGTCCGTACATCAAGTGCGGCTTCCATCAAAGGGGTGATTCTCTGTCGCAGAGAACCACCCCTTTGGAACCCCAAGAGAACGCAAGGGGCTGACGCCCCTTGACCCCGAACTGCCAATGTCATGTCATTTTTCAGCGACCATATGTCAGAGTTTTTCTTCTGAACGATTTGACGTGCTTCTCTTTCCGCTCAGCCGCTGCTGCAATGCTGGTACGAGAGCCGCTGCAAAAAGCCTCGAAACCACACAAAGGCAGCGGCCAAGCGGACATAGGCGCAGGTCAAGTCGAAAGCCGCAGCAAAAATCGGCAGGTACTCCTTTGCACAGCGCGTGCAGTATCAGCCATTCACGAACAGGCAATGGCAGGTCAAGGGCGCAGCCCTTGCGGTCTTGGGGGATCGAAAGGGGGCCATTCTTCCGCCAAGAATGGTCCCCTTTCACGCTGCCGCCAAAGGCGGCGAATCAATGACATCGCCGCGGCAATGAAGATCCCACCGGAGGACTTTCGCTGGTATGCTGCCTTCCATGACGAAGGCGACCATCCCCATGTGCATATGATGGCATGGTCCGCAAAACCCGGTCAGGCGTATCTGTCTCAGGATGGCATCCGGCAAATCAAATCCAAGCTCACCAACGAAATCTTCCAACAGGATATGCTGCACCTCTACGAACAGAAAACTGTTTCCCGTGACCAGCTGGTACGGGAAGCGCGGCAGGCCATGCGGGAGCTGGTCCAGCAGATGCGAACCAGGATCTGCGACCACCCGGAGGCGGAGCGGCTCATGCAGGAGCTGGCCCTCCAACTGGAAACGGTCAAGGGGAAGAAGTCCTACGGCTATCTTCCCAAGAAGCAAAAAGCGTTGGTAGATGAGATTGTGGACCAGATGGAGCAGCTCCCGACCGTGGCTGAGTGCTATGAAAAGTGGTGGGAGCTGCAAAGTCAGGTGGAAGATTTCTACTCTGAGAAAGAGCGCCGTCGCCCGCCGCTGTCACAGCAAAAAGAGTTCCGACAAATCAAAAACGCGGTCATTCGTGAGGCGGAGCATAGTCGCATGAACAAATTTTCCTTTGAGGACGAGGAAATACAGGATGGCGGCGAACAGATCAGTACCTACGGCATGAGCTATGCGTGTCAGGATCTGCAAAGCGTGGCAAACGATGAGAGCTTTCCCTTGGTGGAACAGGATGAAGCGGCGGAGCAACTGGAGCGGTTGGCGGATGCAGGCGACGCCTACGCGCAGTACATCATCGGCACGGCGTACCGTGACGGTGGGCTGCTGATACCCGACATGGCCAAAGCAAAAAAGTTCTTGGAACGCGCGGCCGAGCAGGACTTGGACGCGGCACAGTACGCCCTCGGAAAGCTGTATCTCTCCGATGATGCCGACGTTCACGATTCTGCCAAGGGCATCTATTGGCTGAAACGCTCGGCGGACAACGGCAACGATTTCGCCGCTTACCGGTTGGGAAAGGAATATCTCAGTGACAAAAATGTGCCAAAGGACGCTTCGACTGCGGCGGAATACCTGCGGCAGGCCGCGAACAATGGAAACGCCTACGCACAGTACCTCTTGGGAAAGCTGACCCTCATGGGTGAGGGCGTTCCGAAGGACATGGACGCCGCCTACGAATGGTTCGCGGCGGCGCGGGATAACGGCCATGCCTACGCGGAATTTTTCATAAAACGCATGGAGCGCGGCGAACAGGAGCCGCCCTCCGTCCTGTTGTCAGCCACCCGGCTGCTCTACCACATGGGCAATATTTTCCGAGACAACGCCCCGGCTCCCGCTGCCAACGGTGTCCAAATCGACCGCAAGCGGCTGGCGCAGCTGCGGCAAAAACGCGTCGCCCTCGGTCACAAGCCGGACGATCATGAGTTGGAACAGCAACAGGGATTTTCAATGAAATTCCATATGTAAAGTGGGCCGAGATGTTCAGTTTTTGCGCCGCAATAGTCAAAGAAACATTTGCAAAAACAGTAGCTTTGTGTGCCGAGTTGTGGTATGTGTTGTGGTTGCCAAAAAGGAGGTGCCGCAATGTACGACTACATGAGAGCCCTGCAAAAGCGTTTCGACCGTCAGGAACACAGTGAATTGGACAAGCAGGTCAAATACGCTCGAGAGGAACTGCGGCAGGACATGGACGCCGCGGGGCGAAAGAAGTTGCTTCGGCTGCTGGACGCCCAAAACACATTGCTGGTTGAATCCAAGCTGATGAGCTTCACGGCGGGCTTCAATCTGGCGTGGGGCATGACGAAAGAGCTGGAGGCAGATGGGCTCTACTCCTTCGAACGGGAGGAAGAAGAACGCATCTGCCATCCGGCAGAACAGGAGGACTAAATGGCGAAAAAACGTGCAAATGGCGAGGGCAACATTCGCAAACGCGCAGACGGGCGTTGGGAGGGGCGCTACACCGCAGGCTACCACCCCGAAACAGGAAAGCGCATCATCAAAAATGTGCTGGGTAAGACGCAGGCGGAATGCAAGGCAAAGCTCAGTGCCGCAATGGAAGCTACCAGAGGAATCGATGTCAGCCGCGCAGATGAGTACACGGTAGCAACATGGCTGCGGACGTGGTTTGAATTGTATGCCAAACCGCACATTCGCCCATCCACCATGAACTACTACCACCGGAACATCGAACAGCATATCATCCCTGCTATCGGGGATATCCCGCTGAATAAGCTCACCACCCGTGACCTGCAAAAGCTCTACAACGATTTACAAAGCAATGGCAGGTTGAGAAAAGTTCAGAAAAAGAAAAAACCCGGACTGAGCAACTCCACTGTGCGAGGCATCCATATGATGCTGCACAATGCCCTTGACCGGGCGGTGAAAGAAAAACTCATTCTCAGCAATCCCACGGAGAATTGCATCATCCCCAAAATTGAAAAACAAGAGATGAAGATTCTTCATCCAGACCACATCAGCGCGTATCTAAATGCAGCCGAGCGGCGTAATGCCCTGCCGATGTTCTATCTGGAACTGGTCAGCGGACTGAGAAAGGGCGAGCTGGTCGCCCTCCAATGGAGCGACCTCGACGAAACCAACTGCACCATCTCCGTCAGTAAGCAGGCCAGCTGGGACACAGATGGGAACCTCATTCTAAGCCAGCCTAAAACCGGAAATTCCATCCGCGAGGTGTCTATCCCGCAGGATGCCGTGGAGCTGCTGAAGCAGGAACACGCCAAACACCCCGACAATCCGTGGATGTTCCCATCCGGCAGAACAGGAGAAATGTATCACCCCGACTCGGTGGTAACACTCCACAAGCGGATCCTCAAGGACGCGGGACTGGAGCATATCAGGTTCCACGACCTGAGACACACATTCGCGACCTTGGCACTGCAAAACGGCGTAGATGTGAAAACCGTCAGCAGTATGCTCGGGCACTACGACGCGGGATTCACCCTGCGAACCTACACCCACGTCACACGGCAGATGCAGCAAAAGGCCGCGGAGAAAATGGGCAGCTTCATGGCGCAGATTCGATAAGTCCCGCAGGCAAGCAGAGCACCGGAAAGGAAGCAATTTCTCTCCGGTGCTCTTTGGTTCTTTCCGCGCATTTCGTTGTACCCATGGGGCATGAGCTGGCAGTAGGCGGCAAAGCCGCTGGCTGCCAGCCGATGTGGGTCACGGTGTGGGTCAGGCAGTTGACCCACATTTTGACCCACACCTTTTTCAGCGTTTTTGCAACAAAAAAGCACCGAAAACCGAAGTTTTCGATGCTTTTTGGAGCTGGTGGTGTGACTCGAACACATGACCTGCTGATTACGAATCAGCTGCTCTACCGACTGAGCTACACCAGCACATTTGTTCAAATGCAAATGGAAGTATAGCACAAAGATTTTTTCGCGTCAAGCGATTTTTCAAACTTTTTGAAAGCGGCGGCTTTGCCGCCGCTTTTTTCATTCTTTTCGCCGTCTGCGGCGGATGCGGTTGATGTGGCGCTCGAAGTCGCCGCTGCCGATGAGCTCGGCAAGCACATACTGCTCAAAGACCGGCACGGTGCAGGAATAGAATCCCACCTCGCGCCGAAACTGCTCGGAGAGCGCGGGCGGCAGCACCATGTAGCCCACGCGCATCGACGGCGCGATGGTCTTGGAGAACGTATTCATGTAGATGACCGAGCGCTCGGGCTCGAGGGCGAAGAGCGTATCCTCGCTCTTGCTCGACACGCTGAATTCCGAATCGAAGTCGTCCTCGACGATGTAGCCGCCGCGCTCCTCCGCCCAGCGGAGATATTCGCGGCGTTTGCCCGCGCTGGCGGTCACCTGGCTTGGGAAGCTGTGAAACGGCGTGACATGCAGCACCGTCGCGCTCGCGCGGGTGAGCTCATCGGAGCGGATGCCGTCGCTGCCGAGGCGCAGCATCTCGCACGTGACGCCGTGCGCCTGATACACCCTGCGGATCTTGTCGTAAGACGGGTCTTCGAGCGCAAACACGCGCTCGCGCCCCAAAAGCTGCACGATGAGTCCGTAGAGGTATTCCGCGCCCGAGCCGATCACGATCTGTCCCGGCTGGACGCTGATGCCGCGCGAGCGGGAGAGATACGCCGCAATGGTGCCGCGCAGCTCGGCGCAGCCGTTGTTCGGCGACTTGACGAGAATACTCTCGCCGTACTCGCTGAGTACACGCCGCATCGTCTTGGCGAGCGACGGGAACGGAAATTCATCCTCCGTCCCGTGAGAAACGGTCGTGCGGCGCTCGGTCTCCGTCTCGGAGACCGGGAAGCAGTCCGCCGCGGCGAAGCTCACGAAAAAGCCGCTGCGCTCGCGGGATTCCAAATACCCCTCGTCGCATAGGATCGCCAGCGCGTGCTCGACCGTGATGACACTCACGCCTGTCTCTGTTGCGATCAGGCGCTTGCTGGGCATCTTCGTCCCCAGCGGGTAAACACCGCTGACGATGTCGCGCCGCAGCTGGTGATAGAGCTGTAAATACGCGCTCTGCGCGGCGGTTTTGTCGATGTGATAGTGCATAGAGCTTACTGCTTCTCGTCCGGCGCGGTAGGCTCAGCGGCGGCTTCTTCCGCCTCCGTTGTCTGCTGCACACGCTTGACAAACAGATTCGACCCGTCGGCCTTTTTGACCTTGAACTGATAGACGAGGATCCCTGCGCACACGAGCACCATCACGAGCGACAACGCCTGCGACACGCGGATGCGCTGACCAAACAGCGTCCAGTGAAAAAGATACAGACTGTCGGTGCGCAGCCCCTCGATCCAGAAACGGCCGAGACCATACCAGATGAAGTAAAAGCAGGTGTTCTCCCCGTCGAAGCGGCGGGCGCGGGACACGACAAAATAAAGCAGCAGCAGACCGATCACATTCCACAGGCTCTCATAAAGAAACGTAGGGTGTACATCCATATACGTCGTGGCCGACGTCCAGAGCCGCATGCGCCAGGGGAGCTCCGTCGCCGCGCCGAAGGCTTCCCGGTTCATAAAGTTGCCCCAGCGGCCAATAGCCTGCCCAATGAAAAGTCCCTGCACGCAGCAGTCCGCCAGCGCCCAGAAGGAGATCTTGCGGCGGCGGCTGAAAAGATACGCCGTCAAAAAGCCCGCAATGACGCCGCCGTAGATGGCAAGGCCGCCGTCCCAGATGCGGTAGGTCGACGACCAGTTGATCGAGCCGTCGCTCCCGCGAAACAGGTCGAGGTAGAAAAGCACATAGTAAATCCTCGCACCGATGATGGAAAACGGGATGACCCAGAGCACCGTGTCGATGATATTATCCTCGCTCAGGCCGTATTTCGGTGCCTGCTTCATGCAGAAATAGAGTCCCAGCAGCATGCCCGCGGCAATGATGATGCCGTACCAGTAGATGCCGTTGCCGATGTTCAATGCCTTGGACGGCACGGTGAACTGCCAGTCGCCGAAAAGGCCGGGAAAGCTGATGGGCGCGTCGGAAAAGCTCATGGGATCGTTATCCTTCTTTCTTGGGTTCGATGATGGAGATGGCGCGGCGGCTGTCCGTCAGGTTTTCGCGCAGGAAGCGCTCGACATCCGCTTTTTCGATGCTCGCGTACGCCTCGGGGAACCGGAGCGCATCGAAGCCGCGGAAGTAGCCGTCCGCCATGGAGATGGCGATATTTTCAAACGAGTTGAGCGCGCGCAGCGTCGCGCCGAAGCTCGCGCGGCGGATCTGCTCGAAAAAGTCAGGGTCGATGCCCTCGCGCGCGAGGCGCTGCGCCTCTTCCAAGATCGCGTCGCTCACTTCCTGCGGCTGCCCGCTCTCGCCGCCGGCGCACAGAACCGCGACGCCCGGCAGCTGGTCAAAGCCGCCGCCAAAGCTCGAATTGATGAGTCCCTCGTCGTAAAGGCGCTGGTAGAGCGGCGACGAATCGCCGAGCAGCACGTCGCTCGCCATCTCGCCGATGAGCGACTGGCGCAGGAGGTCGCCCTCGTTCGTCTCGCACTTAAAGCCGACTAAAAACTGCGGCAGCGCGACCTCCATCTGCGTGACGGTCTCCTTCTGCGCGGCAACGTCGTCCTCTTCTTCGCCATAGCAGCGTGCGATCTCCTCGCCGCGCTCGCGGGGCAAGACCTCCTCGGCCAGCGCGATCACCGTGTGGGGATCGACGTTGCCAACAACGCACAGCGCCATATTGGACGGACAGTAGAACGCGTGGTGGCAGTCGTACAGCGTTTCCGCCGTGATGCCCGCGATGCTCTCGACCGTGCCGGCGATGGGCACGCGCGCGGGCGACGAGCGGTACAGGCAGGCAAGGAGCCTTTCGTAGACCTGCCAGTCGGGCGAATCCTCGACCATGCGGATCTCCTGACCGATGATGCCGCGTTCCTTTTCCACGCTTTCGTCCGTAAAGTACGGAACGGAGACAAACGAGAGCAGGATGCGCAGATTTTCTTCAAAATGCTCGGTACAGTCAAAGTAATAGCCCGTCATCGCGTTGGAGGTAAAGGCGTTCGGCTCTGCGCCGTTTTGCGAGAGTACCTGTAGGGCGTTGCCGTCCTTCGTGTCGAACATCTTGTGCTCTAAATAGTGCGCGATGCCCGCGGGCGTGTCGTACTTTTCGCCGTTTCGGATGAACTGCATGTCCATCCCACCGTAGCGCGTGGCGAAAAAGGCGTATTTTTTGCGGTGCTGGGGCTTGGGGACGATGAATATCTTCAAGCCGTTCGGCAGCGTCTTTTCCAGGACCGTTTCCCCGATGCGGGGGTAGCTTTTCTCATTCATCCTTGCTGTCCTCCCCTGTCAGGAAATACACCGTGTCAAGCGTCATGCTCTGCGCGGCCTCGGCGATGCGCTCGTTCGTCACGGCGCGCAGCGCCGCGATGAGCTCATCCGCCGTCTCGCGGATGCCCGTGGCCGCCTGACCGAGGGCGTTTTCCTCCATGCGCCCGGCGCTGTCGCCGCGCGATTCGAGCGACGCGATCAGGCACGCTCTCGCGCCCTCGACCTCCCATTCCTCAAATTCGCCGCGCTGCACGCTTGCAAGCTGGGCAAGAATTTCACGCTTGGCGGTCTCCACATCCCTGCACTCAATGCCGGACGAGACCGTCACGATGCCCTTGGAGCGGTGATAGGCGGAAGAAGCATAATAGCAGAGGGACAGCTTTTCACGCACGTTCAAAAAGAGCTTGGAATTGCTGTACCCGCCGAAAATCAAATTTGCCAGCATCATCGCAGGTGCGTCGTTCGTCGACGCGCGCCAGCCCATCGAGAGCCTTCCCTGCGTCACGTCCATGCGCTCGGTGATCTCGCGCGGCGTCTCCGGCGCGTTTTTCTTCTCCGCGATGACCGGCGGCACGACACGCCCGCGCTGAAGCGGCGCAAACGCGCGGGAGATGGCCTCCTCCACGCGCTCGCGCTCGGCGCTGCCGCAGTAGAAGAGCTCCAAGTGCGCGGTGGAGAGTAACTCCTGATAGTAGCGGAAGAGCGTCTGGTTCGTGATCTTCTCAACGCGCGCGATGGAGCCGAACTTGTCCACCCCGTAGCGCTCGCCGCGGCACATCTCCTGAAGTAAGCGCAGGTCTGCGTAGTCGCGCTTGTCGTTGATGATGCCGCGGATGGCGTCGATGAGATTCTGCTTCTCGCTTTCGACATAGTCGTTCAGGAAGCGGCCGTTGCGCGTCACGGGGTCGAGCAGCAGCTCGCCCAAAAGGTCGCACATCGGCTCGAGCAGCTTTTCTCCTCCCGGGACAAATTCCTCGTCGATGAAGCTCGCGGCAAAGCCGATGCACTGGTTCTCGCCCTTTTTGCGTACCGTGCAGCCGATGGACGAGCCATAGAGCAGGTCGAGCGCGGTGGAAAGTGAGCGCATATCGGGGTGCGACATCGTGCCGCGGCGCAGCACGCTCGGCAGCAGCGCGCCAAAGCTCGCCGTTTTTTCGTTGATCGGCGTGATGAGCTGCACGCTCAGCGTCCCCGTTTTGAATTTATCCGAGCGCACATAGTCGAGGTTCACCTCGGGTGCGATCTCAAGTCTGACCGGTTCCATCACGGATTCCTCCTGTGGTCATTTTTCAGAATTTGCCCTTAGGATACCACGAAACTGTGAACAATTCCACTCTTTTCTGCTTACACCGCACTTTCCGGCGCAAAAACGGAAGAATTTTCTGCTCGCATGACGTTTTTCTTGCGATTTTTCCTTGACAATTTTGATAAAATCATGTAAACTGATTCATGTTGTAAAGGCATAAAACTTTACATAAGAATCTGCACAAGGAGGAACTTCCCGTGAAAAACCAGACCTTTCGTATGACGATGCTCTTCGACTTTTATGGGGAGCTTCTCACCGACCGCCAGAAGGAATTCTACGATCTCTACTATAACGAGGACCTGTCGCTCTCCGAAATTGCCGAGAACTACGGCATCTCCCGCCAGGGCGTGCGCGACGTCATCGTGCGCGCGGAGAACTACATGACCGAGATCGAAGACAAGACGGGGCTCATCAAGCGCTTCATGCAGCTTCAGCCCCACGTGGAAAAGATCACGGACGCGGCCGAGCAGATCAAGCAGCTCAACTTCCGCCGGTATGAGGACCGCCAGCTCGAAGAGCTTGCCGGCGTGATCGAGGCCGAGGCGGCGGCACTCAAGGAGTAATACATCCATGGCATTTGAAGGACTGAGCGAAAAGCTCAACGCCACATTCAAACACCTGCGCGGCAAGGGCCGCCTGAGCGAAGAGGACATCAAGCTCGCAATGCGTGAGGTGCGCCTGGCGCTCCTCGAAGCAGACGTGAGCTACAAGGTCGTCAAGGACTTTGTCAAAACCGTCTCTGAGCGCGCCGTCGGCGCCGAGGTGCTCGACAGTCTGACCCCTGCCCAGCAGGTCATCAAGATCGTCAGCGAAGAGCTCACCGCGCTCATGGGCGGTGCCAATGCGAAGCTGACCTTCGCCTCCAAGCCGCCGACGGTCGTCATGATGGTCGGCTTACAGGGCGCCGGTAAGACGACGAACGTCGCCAAGCTCGCGGGCTACTTCCGCAAGCAGGGCCACCGTCCGCTGCTCACCGCGTGCGACGTGTACCGTCCCGCGGCCATCACGCAGTTACAGGTCGTCGGCAAGCAATTGAATATTCCCGTTTTCGAAATGGGTCAGATCGACCCCGTTCAGATCGCGCAGGAGGCCGTCAAGTACGCCGGTGACCACGGCAACGACATGGTCTTCCTCGATACCGCAGGCCGCCTGCACATCGACGAAGCGCTGATGGACGAGCTCAAGCGCATCAAGGCCGCCGTCAAGCCGACCGAGATCCTGCTCGTCGTCGACGCGATGACCGGTCAGGACGCCGTGAACGCCGCCACCGCCTTTGATGAGGCACTCGGCATCGACGGCGTCGTGCTCACGAAGCTCGACGGCGATGCCCGCGGCGGCGCAGCCCTCTCGATCCGCGCGGCGACCGGCAAACCCATCAAGTTCATGGGCACGGGCGAAAAGCTCGACATGATCGAGCCCTTCCACCCCGACCGCATGGCGCAGCGCATCCTCGGCATGGGCGACGTGCTGTCGTTCATCGAGCGCGCCGAGCAGAGCATCGACGAGGAAAAGGCGAAAAAGCTCGAAGAAAAGCTCAAAAAGAACCGCTTCACTCTCTCCGACTATTACGACCAGCTCGTCCAGCTCAAGAGCATGGGCAGCTTTGAACAGCTCGCGGGCATGATGCCCGGCCAGCTCGGCAAGCAGATGGCAAACGCCGAGCTTGACCCCAAGATGATGGCACACACCGAGGCGATCATCCTCTCGATGACACCCTACGAGCGCGAGAATCCCGCGGTGCTCGGCGCCAGCCGCAAAAAGCGCATCGCCGCCGGCTGCGGACTCGAGGTTGTGGACGTCAATCGCCTGCTCAAGCAGTTTGAGATGATGCAGAGCATGATCAAGCAGGTCACGCGCGGCGGCAAGATGCCAAAGGGCATGGGCGGCTTCGGCGGCGGCCGGATGCGCGGTTTCGGGCGCAAGAAACGCTTCAAGTAATTTCCGTTGATAAGTGCACAAGCATTTCATCATAATACAAAATCATTTACATTATTTTTGGAGGTAGTAACCATGGTTAAAATTCGTCTGCGCAGAATGGGCGCCAAGAAGGCTCCTTTCTATCGTGTTGTCGTCGCTGATTCCCGTTATCCCCGCGACGGCCGCTTCATCGAAGAGATCGGCACCTACAATCCCTGCGTCTCCCCCGCCGAGATCAAGATCGACGCTGAGCGCGCTCAGGAGTGGATCAAGACCGGCGCTCAGCCCACCGACACGGTCCGTGCGCTGCTGAAGAAAGTCAACGCGCTGTAAGACCCGGGGTGCAAGAAATGAAAGACTTGCTGCTCTACATCGCCCGCAGCCTTGTTGAGCATCCCGATGACGTCACCGTCACGGAGAAGCAGGGCGCGGACGAGCTTACGTTGGAGCTGCGCGTCGCACCTGACGATATGGGCAAGGTCATCGGCCGTCAGGGCCGCATTGCCAAGGAGATCCGCACGGTCGTCCGTTCCTATGCTCAGCGCACCGGCGTAAAGGTGTCTGTCGACATCGTAGACTGAACTGCAAAAACGTTCCCGAGAAGCTCTCGGGAACGTTTTTTATTCTTGCCATCCCCCGCCGATTCCGCTATACTGGATGGATAGAACAAAACAAAGGAGCATGACAATGGGTCTCTTTTCCAAAAAGAGCGCGCCGCAGCCGAGCGCGCGCCCGGAATATATCGAAGTCGGCCAGATCGTGAACACGCACGGCGTGCGCGGCGAGGTCAAAGTACAGCCCTGGGACGTGAGCCCAGAGCTTCTGTGCGGGTTCAAAACGTTCTACATGGACGGTGCGCCCTTCCGCCCGACGAGCAAGCGCGTGCAGGGCGACATGGTGCTCATGAAGCTGCCCGAGGTCGACGACATGGATGCTGCCGCCGCGCTCAAGCGCAAGGTGCTCTCCATTCGCCGCAACGATGTCCAGCTCAAGCCAGGTGAGCACTTCGACGCCGAGATCATCGGCATGAACGTCTATAACTACTTCCCCCACACGTATATCGGCACGGTGGTGGACGTGCTCTCCTACCCCGCCCACAAGCTCTACAAGGTCAAAGGCGAGGAGAAGACCTATCTCATCCCCGCGGTGAAGGATATCTTCATCACGGACATCGACGAGGAATCGCGCGAGATCAGCGTGCACATGATCGAGGGGTTAGAGACCGATGAGGATTGATATTTTAACACTCTTCCCCGCTTCGGTCGACGCGATGATGAACGTCAGCATCCTTGGCCGCGCGCAGGAGCGCGGCTACATCACGATCAAGACGCACCAGATCCGCGACTACACGACGAACAAGCAGATGCAGGTCGACGACTACCCCTACGGCGGCGGGCGCGGCGCGGTGATGCAGGCAGACCCCCTGTACCGCTGCTGGGCGCATGTGTGCGAGGAGGCTGGCAGCCGCGGGCATACGATCTACCTCTCCCCCTGCGGGCGCACGTTCACACAGAGCGTGGCGCGCGAGCTGAAGGATAAGTATGACCACCTCATTTTAGTCTGCGGCCACTACGAGGGCATCGACCAGCGCTTTATCGACGAGTGCGTGGATGAAGAGCTCTCGATGGGCGACTTCGTCGTCACGGGCGGCGAAATTCCCGCCATGGCCGTGACGGACGCCATCTGCCGCATGGTCCCGGGCGTGCTGCCCGAGGAGGAATGCTTCACCGAGGAGTCCCACTGGGCTGGGCTTTTGGAGTATCCGCAGTATTCCCGCCCCGATGAATGGCACGGCCGCCGCGTGCCGGACGTGCTGCTCTCCGGCCACCACGAAAACGTGGCCAAATGGCGCAAAAAAGAGAGCTACAAGCGCACAATGCTCCGCCGCCCTGACATGTGGGCACAGTTCGACGAAAAGCAGCTTAAAACAAAGAGCGAGAAAAAAGTCCTCGCCGAAGCCAGGGCCGAAGCAGAAGCCATCCGCGCCGCGGAGGTGAAGAAGGCTGAGGAAAGCGACACCGAAACACCTGTTGAGTAACAGCTCGCACTATCTGCACAAGGCAAGGCGAACGGTCAATCGACTTCATTTGCCGCCCGCAGGCGGCAAAGTATTTTGATCCGTCGCGGAGGACGACACGCGCGTCCGCAGTGACACTTTGCAGGAAATGGCGCGGTGAGCACCATTTCCTGAAGCTCTCTCATCAAGAAGCAGCTTCGCTGCTTTTTGATGAAGTAAAAAAGCGGAACAGCCTAAGCTGTTCCGCTTTCTTTATGTACTTTTACGCGATGCGCTTCGCGCCGACATAGCGGGAAGCATAGTAGCTCGCGGACAGGCTGTCGATCGTGATCTTGCCGACGCTGTAGCGCGCGTGGATGATCTGACCGTTGCCGATGTAGATGCCGACGTGGCCGATGGCGTGTGAGGAATCCGAGAAGAACACCAGATCACCGGGCTGCAAGTCGGATTTGGCGACGGCGTAGCCGCAGTTCTTATACTGGGCGGTCGCCGAATGGGGCAGCGAGTAGCCGAGCTTTGCATAGAGATACATCGTGAAGCCCGAGCAGTCAAAGCCGTTGGGGGACGCGCCGCCGGAGCGGTAGCGCGTGCCGAGGAAGGGCATCGCCATGGAGACGACCTTTGCGCCCACTGTGCCGTCGAGGTCGGCAGGATCGCGCAGATATTCACCGAGCAGCCAGCCGGTCGTGGAGCCGAACGTGACCTGATACCAGCCGTTCGATTCACCGACGACGGTGACCTGCTTGCCGCTGACCACCTGCGTGATCTTGTCGTAATTCGTGCCGGGACCCGTGCGCACGTTGATCGTGCCGCCCGTAACGACCATGGAGACGGTCTCGGTCTCGCTCACGTCTTCCTTGGCGTCGGCCTTGTCTTCAAGCTCTGCCTGCATCTCATCGAGCTTGGCGAGCTCTTCTTCGTTCGCGCTCTCGGTCTGAACGGATTCCGTCAGCACCGTCACGCGGTCAACGAGGTTGCGGATCGAACCGTCGTAAGCGGCCTGCGCCGAAGAGAGCGGCGCGAGCAGGCTGACGGAGAGAATGCCCGAAAGCAGGAACGATAAGCATCGTGAATGGTTTCTCATAGCTGAGTCATCCTTTCGTGAATAAAATCAGGGGGCTGCGCGGCGGCTATTTACATCTTGCCGCTCAGCGCGCGCTCAAGCCAGATGGAGGCAAATTCCATCGCCTCGCCAAGGCTTCCTTTTTCCGTCGAGCGAACCACACGGTCGCGCGAACGGAGGCTTGCGTCCGTCATCTGCAGCTGAATGGAAACGCGCTTGGCAAGCGTGATATCCTTGAGCGGCGTGGTATCCAACACCTGCATCATCACGATATATTTATCCGCCATCGAGCCGTAGTAGATGAGATTATCCACACGGCGCAGCGGGTGTCCGCGGTAAACGAGACCTTCCGTAGCTTCTGCCATCTGACTCACTCCTGTCCTTGTAACCAATTTGTAACTTTGTAACCGTTTTGTAACTTTTTGCAGTATAGCATTTTTTGCCCTCCTTGTCAATAAAAGTGGGGCGAAAAAATGCAACAAACCCTCGGAGGCCGCGTTCACGGTCTCCGAGGGTCGTTATTCTGACGCTTTTCGCTTACTTGCCGAGGTAGCTGCGCACAAGCGTTTGCAGCAGCTCGTCGCGATCCAGCTTGCGGATCAGCGTGCGGGCGTTGTTATGGTTCGTGATATAGGTGGGGTCCTCCGACAGGATGTATCCCACGATCTGGTTGATGGGATTATAACCCTTATCCTCCAGCGCGGCATAAACGGTGGTCAGAATATGACGGATCTCAGCGTCCTTTTCCTGCGCAACATTAAACTTTCGGGTAAATTCTTCCATTGGGAGAGCCCCTCCTTTCCATGCAGACAGTATAGCAACGCAATTTCAAAAAGTAAAGAGAGCGCTGTCAACTGTAACCAAATCGTAATGTTTCCTTAAGGAATTCTCAGCGGAGCACCGCGTTGTGGTCGGCCTTGAGCGCTGCGAGGATGGACTGGACGTCCTCATCTGCCTCTTCGCCGGTCAGGCTGCGGTCATCCGCGCGCAGAACGAGGTTGAACGCCACGCTCTTCTTGCCGATGGCCACGCCGGGGCCGCGGTAAATATCGAACAGCGACACATCCTTGAGAAGGCCCTTCGCGCCGCGGCGGATGCTCTCTTCGAGCGCGCCGACCGTGACGGCCTCGTCGCACACGACGGCGATGTCGCGCGTGACGGCGGGGAACTTCGGAAGCGGCTGGTAGACAGGGATGTCGCCGCGCTTTTCATACATCGCATCGAAGCTCAGCTCTGCGGTGTAGACCTCGGTGTCCATGCCGTAGTTCGCCGCGACGAGCGGATGGATCTGGCCGAACACGCCGAGGTATGTCTCGCCCGCATACACTTTCGCGCAGCGGCCGGGGTGATAAGAATCATTGTCGGTGCAGGCGACGTACTTGACATCCGTGATGCGCAGCTCGTGCAGCAGCGTCTCGATGCCGCCCTTGAAGGAGAAGAAGTCCACGCCGTCGCCGTAAGCGCCGAGGGAGAGGTACTTCGGCTCGTCAGCAAGGCCATCCTCGCGCGGCAGGTAAATTTTGCCGAGCTCATAGAGGCGGGCGGACTTGTTGCGGTAGCTGTGGTTGCGGGCAATGATCTCGAGCATGCTCGGCAGGATCGTCGTGCGCATGATGGAGGTATCCTCGCCCAGCGGGTTCAAAATCTTCAGGGAGTTGCGCAGCGAGGAATCCTTCGGCATGCGGATCTTATCGTAATAGGTCGGGCTGATGAAGGAATAGGTGATGATCTCATCGTAGCCCAGCGCGCGCACAGCGCCGCCGATGGCGCGGTCGAAGCGCTGCTGCTCGCTAAAGCCGCCGCGCGTGGTTTCGCCGCGCATGAGCGTGCAGGGAATCTTATTGTAGCCGTAGAAGCGCGCGACCTCTTCGGCAATGTCGCTGTAATGCTCGACGTCGCCGCGCCAGGACGGCACGTAGATGTCGTCGCCATTCAGGATAAAGCCGAGGGAGACAAGAATTTCGCGCATCAGGTCTTCGCTGAGTTCCGTGCCGAGCAGGGCGTTGATCTTGTCGGGTTCGAGCTTGACGACCGTGGGGGCCTTTTCCTTGGCGACCACGTCCATCACGCCGTCGACGACCTCGCCGCAGCCGAGCAGCTCCACGAGCTCGCAGGCGCGCTCGACGGCCTTGATGGTGTTCATCATGTCGAGGCCCTTTTCATAGCGGGAGGAGGCGTCGGTGCGCATGCCGAGGGCGCTGGCCGTGCGGCGCACGGAAACGCCGTTGAAGTTAGCGGACTCAAAGAGCACCATCGCCGTGTCGCCGACGATCTCGCTGTTCGCGCCGCCCATGACGCCCGCGACGCAGACGGGCTTGTGCTCGTCGCAGATGCAGAGCATGTTCGGCGTCAGCTTGCGCTCGTTGCCGTCGAGCGTCTGGATGGTCTCGCCCTCGCGCGCGGTGCGCACGATGATGTGGCCGCCTTCGACGCAGCTGAAGTCAAAGGCGTGCATCGGCTGGCCGTATTCGAGCATCACATAGTTCGTGATATCGACGATGTTGTTGATGGGGCGCACGCCGCTGTTGCGCAATCTCTCGCGCATCCAGCGCGGAGACGGAGCGATCTTGACGTTTTTCACCATGCGCGCGGTGTAGCGCGGGCAGAGGTCGCCGTCCTCAATGTCGATGTCGACAAGGTCGGCGATGCTGCCGCCGCAGCCGTGCGGCTCGGGCGTGTGCAGCTTAAGGGGGCGCTTGAACGTCGCGCTCGCCTCGCGGGCAAGGCCGATGACGGAAAGGCAGTCGGGGCGGTTCGGCGTGATCTCAAACTCGACGATGGAATCGTCAAAGCCGAGGATGTGCGCCATGTTGAGGCCCGGCTCGGCGTCCTCTTCCTGTAAGACAAAGATGCCGTCGGCGATGCAGTGAGGGAACTCCTTCTGCTCGGCGTGCAGGTCTTCGAGCGTGCAGATCGTGTCGCTCTTCGTGTTGTACGCGACAAGGTCGCCCTCGTGGAGGTTGGAGCAGCGCGTATCGGGCACAGCGGTCGCATTGCCGAGGTCGAGGCAGGTGTGGAACGTGCCGTCGCCCAGCGGGGCGCATTCGAGCACCCTGGCTGCAACAACAGGGCCGTAGACCTTGTCGCCGGGCTTGATGTCAGCGGGGATGGAGGGCTTCGCGGGGTCGATGGGATGATAGTCGTTCAGAAGCGCCGCGGGCGTGATGACGGCATAGGGGAAGTCATGCTCCGCCGTCATGCCAAGCTCCTTGAGCGAGCAGAGCATGCCGTTCGACTCGACGCCGCGCAGTTTGCCCTTTTCGATCTTCACGCCGCCCGGCAGATGCGCGCCGGAAAGCGCGGCGGGCACATAGTCTCCCACATGGATGTTCCACGCGCCGGTAACGATCTGCACGGGCTCAGCCTGGCCGACGTCGATCTGGCAGACCCACATGTGGTCGGAGTTTTCATGGCGCTTCATCTCGAGAATTTTGCCGACGACCACGTTCTTGAGGTTCTCGTCGGGACGCTCGATGGTCTCGACCTTCGAGCCGGAGAGCGTCATCTCATCGTTGAATTCCTTATCGGTGATATCCTTGAGGTCAACGAATTCGTTGAGCCAATTACGGGATAGGATCATATTTGTATCCTCCTAAGAAGTAACAATCAAATTTCGTTTTTTGTGACGACATGCGCGCCAGAAAAAACACCGCTCAGGGTGCGCTCGTGCGAGCAAAGCGAGTGCGGCGCAGCACCCTGCGAAAGAGATCGCAGAAAGCGGCTCGCCGCTTTCGCGAGGAATATTAAAACTGTTCGAGGAAGCGGACATCGTTCTCGAAGATCAAACGCAGGTCGCTGATCTTGAAGTGGCCGAGCGCCAGACGCTCAAGGCCCATGCCGAACGCCCAGCCAGAATAGACCGTGGAGTCGATGCCGCAGCCCTCGAGGACCTTCGGGTGGATCATGCCGGCGCCGAGCACCTCGATCCAGCCCTCGCCCTTGCAGGTGGGGCAGCCTGCGCCGTGGCACTTGTGGCACTGAATGTCCATTTCGCAGCTCGGCTCGGTGAACGGGAAGTGATGGGGGCGGAAGCGCGTGACCGTGTGCTCGCCGTAGAGCTGGCGCACGACCTCGTTGAGCGTGCCCTTGAGGTCCGCCATCGTAATGCCCTTGTCGATGGCCATGCCCTCGATCTGGTGGAACATGGGCGAGTGCGTGGCGTCGACCTCGTCCTTGCGGTACACTCGGCCGGGGGCTAGAATGCGGATGGGCAGCTCGCGCGTCTCCATCGCGTGGATCTGCATCGGAGAGGTCTGCGTGCGCAGAAGGATCGAGCTGTCCTCGGTGAAATAGAACGTGTCGCTCCACTCGCGGGCGGGATGGCCCTCCTCGACGTTGAGCTTCGTGAAGTTGTACTCGGCAAGTTCGACCTCGCGGTCTTCGAGAATTTCAAAGCCCATGCCGACGAAGATGTCCTTGATCTCGTCGAGCACCTGATACATCGGGTGCTTCACGCCGATCTTTTCCTGCTTGCCGGGGATGGTCACGTCCACGGCCTCGGACTTGAGCTTGAGCTCCATGGCCTTGTCGGCGAGCTCTTTCGTCTTTTCCTCGATGTTCGCTTCGAGCTTGGCGCGCACGTCGTTGGCGAGCTGCCCGATCACGGGGCGCTCTTCGGCGCTGAGCTTGCCCATCTGCTTCAAAACGGCGGTCAGCTCCCCCTTTTTGCCAAGGTAGCGGACGCGCAGTGCTTCGAGGTCCTCCGCCTTGCCGGCGTCGGAGATCGCATCGAGCGCCGCCTTGCGGATCGCTTCCAGTTGTTGTTTCATATCATTTCTCCTTTTCAGGTAAAAATTTGCAGAATTTCAAAAATCGGCGGCAGGGGTAAAAAAATAGCCTTTCCTCCCGACACTCTCGGGACGAAAGACTTTCTTCCGCGGTACCACCCTGATTCGCGCCCAAAGGCGCGCGCTCGTTGCCCGTAACGGGGGCTGACCGGCCGCGCATTTCCTCGCGGCTGCTCGGGGGCGAACCAAGCGACATCCCGCAGACCGGCTCCCAGCCGCCGACCGGTCCTCTCTACGCGGAACAAACACGCTATTTTCCCTTTCACAGCATTTGTCTAATTGGTACTTATATCACAGAAAAAAGGAACTTGCAAGGGGGAATTTGCCCCTTGCCGGCAAAAAAGCGGCAAAAGCGCAAAATATCGCGCATTTTCCTCTGCGCGCTCCCCTTTTCCTGCCCAAAACGCGGAAAAACCGCACTTTACAACGTGCAAAAACGTGGTATACTATAATAGTTATTTACAAACCCACCGTGGCTGCTCTCGCAGCCGGATAAGGAGAACGATCATGGATGAAAGAAAGCGTCTTTACAAGTCCCGCAACAACAAGATGATCTGCGGCGTCTGCGCAGGCATCGCAGACTACTTCAACATTGACCCGTCGATCGTGCGCGTGCTCTGGGCGGTCCTCGCTCTGGCCGCCGGTACCGGCGTGCTCGCCTATATTGCCTGCGCGATCATCCTGCCCGAGGGCGACACCGAGGTCTGACCGCTTGACAATCCGCGCAAAAAAGATATACTAAATCCTGTTTGCCGCGCGAAACGGCAGAAAAAGATGTAAAACGCGAAGGGAGCTTCCTTTTATGGCGACTTATCCGATGCATGTCGCGGGTCTTGACCGCGACTTTCCCATCTGCAAGGTAACGGACGATCTTTATATCGGTGCTTTCATCATGTTCGGCGACGCGGAGCTGACCGTGCGCTGCGCAGAAGAGCTCTTGAAGCTCGCCGAGGGCGTCGACTACGATTACCTCTTCACCGCTGAGGCAAAGTCCATCCCCCTCATCCACGAGATGGCGCGCCAGAGCGGCGCGAAAAAGTATTTTATCGCGCGCAAGGGCCCCAAGGTCTACATGCCCGATCCCATTTCCGTGGAGGACAAGTCCATCACCACCGTCGCCCAGCAGAAGCTTTTCCTCGGCTCTGACGACGCGGATCTCATCCGCGGCAAGAAGATTTTGCTCGTTGACGATGTCATCTCCACGGGCGGCTCGCTCAAGGCGATGGAAGCACTCGTCGAAAAGGCGGGCGGCACCGTTACGGGCCGCATGGCCGTTCTCGCCGAGGGCGGCGCAGCCGACCGCAAGGACATCCTGTTCCTTGAAAAGCTGCCCGTCTTCAACGCCGACGGCAGCGTGAAGTAAAAAGATTCAATCACAGAAGCGCAAAGCGCCTTTCAAAGAGCTTTCTTTGAAAGGCGCTTTCTCTGTTATTCGGTGATTTCCTCGCAGACCGTCGGCGATGTGGGCCTTGCTTCGGCCTCCGGCGCTGTTCTTAGTCCGCTCAAACCGCGGCGGCAGAGCACGCAGCCCGCCGCGCATACGGCGGCCATGACGGCAAGGAACTGCCACTTCTCTGCAAAACCGCCCAAAAGCCCCAGCGGGTCGTTCATTGCGTTGAACGCGGCGTGCGCGGCGATCGTGGGCAGGATGCTCCCCGTGCGATAGCGAATATAGCCGAAAAGCAGGCCCATGAGAAACGCGTAGCCGATCTGCACCGGCGTTCCGTGGATGAATCCAAAGAGTACCGCTTGCAGTACAATTGCGATCCACACCGGCATGGCCCGTTCCAGCCGCGACTGGATGACGCCGCGGAACACGAGCTCCTCCGCAAGCGGCGCGCCAGCCACCACGGCAAGCGCCGGGATCAGCCCCGTCTCTGTGCTCAGGCGCATGGCTTTTCCATATTCCGCCATCCAGCTTTCCGGCAGCAGGGCAAGCACCAGACTGACCAGCACATAGAGGCCGACCGCGCCGAAGGCGCAGAAGCCCACCGTCCAGCCCGAGCAGTGACGAAGGCCCGCCGCCTCGGATAGCGGCTTTTTCCGCAGCAGGAACCACAGCAGCAGTACCGCGGCGATGATCAGACACGATAGCAGCGTGAGCGCCGACAGGCCGTCCAGAAGCCGCTCCGCCACCGCCTGCGCCCCCTGTGCAAGGTCCGCTCCCCTATTGATCGCTGCATCGGCAGCGATACCGATCCCATAGACAAAGGGCAGCAAAACCTGCACCGCCACAAAAAAGAGCAGATACAAAGCGGATCTCCCCAGCGCAGCCAAAACGCCCTTTGCGGAATAGGAATGCTCGGTTTTCATATCTTCCCCCTCCTTGTCCGGTCCTAAAATTGCCGCAGCCTCCATTTTGTGTGCGGGCCACTTCAAGCAAGCCCGGCGCAGTGAATGCCAGCGCGCTTTATTCGTCTTTTAGTTGAAAATATTCATTTATCTCTATACCTTTTGTTTAATTATACTGTATTATCAGATGCTTGTAAACAGCATTTTGTGAAAAGCAATCTTTCGGCAACGGCCTGTATTTGTCCGGTCCATCATACAGTTTATGATACAGTGAACTTCTGCGTTCTTCTCACTTTTCGTCAGTTTTACTAAAAATATTTTAGCTTTTTCTGCTGGACAAGTGCAAAAGAACGTAGTATCCTATAAAAAATAAACGAGGAAGATGGATGATTCATCCGATAAACTGGTCAAACACAACAAAATAAGGAGGAAAACGCATGGCATATCGGGAAAGCTACGCAGGAAAGATCAACCGCAAGCTGAACAAGAAGCTCCACGTCGTCGAGGTGGCCTCGGGACGGCAGAAGGCCGACCTCGTGCTCAAGAACGCGACGTATGTGAACGTCTTCTGCAACGAGCTCAGCCATGGCGACATCGCCGTGGCCGAAGGGCTGATCGCAGGCATGGGCGAGCATTACGAGGGCGCGGTCGAGGTCGACATGGGCGGCAAGCTCGTGCTGCCCGGCTTTGTCGACGCGCACATCCACTTAGAGAGCGCGCTCGTCTCCCCCAAAGAGTTTGCCAACGCCGTCATTCCGCACGGCACCACGACCGTCATCACCGACCCGCACGAGATCGCTAATGTCATGGGCACCGACGGCATCGAGTATATGCTGCAGGCGACGGAAGATCTGCCCGTTGACGTGCGCTTCATGCTCCCCTCCTGCGTGCCCGCAACGCCGCTCGACGAATCCGGCGCGGTGCTCGATTACCGCGCGATCGACTCGTTCTACGAGCACAACCGCGTCGAGGGTCTGGCCGAAATGATGAACTATGTCGGCGTCGCGAACGCCGACGAGCAGGTGCTCGAAAAGATCGTCGCCGCGCAGGCGCACCACAAAAAAATCGACGGCCACGCCCCCGGCCTTTCGGGCAACGACCTGAACGCCTACATCGCCGCCGGCGTCTATTCTGACCACGAGTGCAGCACCGTGGAGGATGCCATCGCCAAGCTCGAGCGCGGACAGTACATCATGATCCGCGAGGGCACGGCCGCGCGCAACCTCGACGCGCTGCTCCCGCTGCTCACACCGCAGTATTACACCTACTGCATGTTCTGCACGGACGACAAGCACCCGAACGACCTGCTCGAAAAGGGCCACATCGACTACATCGTGCGCCGTGCCATCAAAGCGGGCGTCGACCCGATCATTGCCGTCAAATGCGCGAGCCACCACGCCGCGCGCTACTTCCTGCTCAACAACCGCGGCGCAATCGCACCGGGCTTTCTTGCGGACTTTGTCGTGATCGACAATTTCGACGACTTCAACATCCTTGAGGTCTACAAGAAGGGCAAGCTGATGTTCGACGGCAAGACCGTCACGCCGTTTGAAGCGCCCGAGATCGATCCGCACCTCGTCAAGCGCTCGCACGAGACGTTCCACGTTGCGCACCTTGAGGCCACGGACTTTATCGAGTCCCGCCCGCGCGCGGTGCTCGGCATGGTGCCCGGCGAGATCGTCACGACCGATGCGGGCTACGCCGAAAAGATCAGCGTTGAGGACGACATCTTGAAAATTGCCGTCATCGAGCGCCACAAGAACACGCACCACATCGGCATCGGCTACATCAAGGGCTACGGCCTCAAGTCCGGCGCGGTGGCGACATCCATCTCGCACGACAGCCACAACATCATCGTCGTCGGCGCGAACGAGGAGGACATGGCCGCGGCGGTCAACCGCGTCGTCGAGCTCGGCGGCGGCATCGTCGTGATGGACGACGGCAAGGTGCTCGGCGAGCTCCAGCTCCAGATTGCAGGCATCATGAGCGAAGCGCCGCTTATCGAGGTCAACGAGGCGCTCGAAAACGCCAAGGAGCAGGCCTTCAAGCTCGGCGTCTCGCGCGGGGTCGACCCGTTTATGACGCTTTCGTTCATGGCGCTGACCGTCATTCCAACGCTGCGCCTCACGACGCGCGGCGTGTTCGACGTCATCAATCAGCGCTACGTGTGATCTTACATTGTGAAAGGCTCCGGCGCAGTGCGCCGGAGCCTTTTTTCGAAAAGTTTTGCTTGCAAATGCTCCCTGCATCGCATATAATAATTGTTGCACCTGCCGGTGTGATGGAATTGGTAGACGTAGCGGACTCAAAATCCGCCGCTGGCGACAGCGTACCGGTTCGAGTCCGGTCACCGGCACCAAGAGCAGAGGACCTGCGCCGCAGGTCCTCTGCTCTTTTCTTTGAACGGGCAAAAGAAAATCCGGATATTATAATTGTGGTCGTTTGGCCGGGGCAGTACCGGAGTGAGGCTTTCCTCTGCGATCCCACTGTTGCACTTGAGAAGATCCGATAAGCAGCATTGTATTCCTCGGAAAATCTACAATGCTGTGCGAGCCTGTCTGTCATCGCCTTTCAGGCCGCAATCAAAGTAAGAAAAAGCACGCCTGCCAAGCAGACGTGCTTTTCATTTTGTGTCAGGGGCTTTGGCTTTTCAGCGTCTTCCGCCGAAGCCGCCTCCGCGGCCACCGCCAAATCCGCCGCTGCGACCTCCACCGAAGCCACCGCCGCGGCTGCCGCCAAATCCGCCGCTGCGACCTCCACCGAAGCCACCGCCACGGCTGCTGCCGCCGAAGCCACCGAAGTTTCCGCTGCCAAAGCTGCCGCCGCGGCCGCTGCTGCCAAATCCGCCAAAGCTGCTACCTGAGGAACCGGAGGGCCGTCTCGGCTGCTGGGGCGGGCGGCGATTACCGCCGGAGGAGCCGCCGCTGCGCGGCGGTCTAGGGCCGCCCTGTGGAGGACGGGGGCCGCGCGGAGGACGGCGCCCCCAGAAGATGGGGTGATACATCACCGTCGGCACGCCCATGCCGGGCATCATGTAGCGGCGGCGATAGCGGCGATAACGCATGCCATCAAGCATGATCCAGAGGACAAAGAATATGATGAGGATCATGATGAACATCACACCGTTGGCCGCCTCGTCCAGCGCCGCCTCGCTCTGCTGATACTGCTGGCTCAGCTCCACATGGAGCGCGGCGCAAAGCGAGCACACCGCCGCGTCATAATCGCCCTTCTGCACGTTATCCGCCATGCAGGAGGCAACAAAGCTCTGCGAAAGGCCGCTGAGCAGATCATAGAAATCGCCGCTGGCGACCAGATAATAGTCCTGCTGCTGTTTGGCGATGACAAGAATGGCGTCATTTGAGCCAAGCTGCATCGTGTCCGCATAGTCATACGCCGTATTCTCGAGATTATCCGACGACTGCACCGTGACGACAGCCATGATGCTGCCGAACATCTTGTCCCAGTTAGCGTTATAGAGGCTGACCGCCTTTTCGGTCTTGTCCGAAAGGACGTTCGCCTCGTCGCGCACGTACTGCTCGAACGCCGCCGTGGAAAGCGAGGGATCGAGCTTTTCTCCGCCCTCCGGCGTAGAGACGGCGGGCGTCTTGTGCAGTCCCCACGCACTGGATGCGACGATCGCCAGAATCAGCACGACGATGGCGACGCCGCGTTTTTGAAAGAATTTCATATGCTTCTCCTATCCGGAGCGTCTCAGCTTCTCAGCTCCATGAGCTTCTGCTTCAGCTCACCTTCGATGCGGCCGAGCTCGACCTCCGCTTCCTTGCGCTTCTGCGCGCCCTCGCGCTGGATGTTCACGACCTCGTCGAGCGTGGAGACGAGCTGCTCGTTCGTGTGCTGCAGCGTCTCGATATCGACGATGCTGCGCTCGGCTTCCTTTGCCGTGGCAATGGTGCCCATCTTGAGCATGTCGGCGTTCTTCTTGAGAAGCTCGTTCGTCGTCTGCGCCACGGCGCTCTGCGCGGCCGTAGCCTGACGGCTGTGCTCCATGCCGAGCGCGAGCACCATCTGGCTCTTCCAGAGGGGGATGGTGTTGACGAGCGAGGACTGGATCTTTTCGACCATCAGCGTGTCGTTGTTCTGGAGAAGTCTCGTCTGCGGGCCCATCTGGAGCGACACCATGCGCGTGAGCTCCAGGTCGTGCAGCTTCTTTTCAAAGCGCTCGCACTTCTGCGCGTAGTCGTTGTAGGCCTGCGCATCCTCGGCAAGGCCGCTCGCCTCCGCCTTCTTGCGCAGTTCCTCCAGCTCGCCGGAGCGGACTTCGGCAAGGCGCTTCTTGCCCGCGATGATATACATGGTCAGTTCTTTGTAGTACTTGAGGTTCAGCTCATACATCTGGTCGAGCATCGCGATGTCCTTCATCAGCGTGACCTGATGCTTTTCAAGCTCGGATACGATGCGGTTCACGCTCGTCTCGGCCTTGCCGTACTGCGCGCGCATCAGCTCGAGCTTATCCTTCTGCTTGTGGAACAGGCCTGCGAAGCCCTTCTTCTCCTCCTGACCGAAGCCCTTGACCTCGACGACGAGGTTCGAGAGCGTCTCGCCCACCTCGCCCAGGTCCTTGTTGCGCACGGAGGACAGTGCATTTTCCGAGAATGTCGCAACGCTCTTCTGCGCGGCCACGCCATAGTTGAGCACAAGGTTCGTATCCGTAATATCGATCTTTTTCGCAAAATCGTCGACGGCTTTCTTCTCCTGCTCGGTGAGCATGCTCTCATCGACCTTGACAGGCTCGACTTCCTTTTTCTCCGCCTCGGGCGCCGTGGGCGCTTCGGGCGTGAGCGTCAGCTCAGGGACGGCCTCCTGCGCCGCTTCGGTGGGGTTCAGGGTCAGCTCGGGCATCATGTTGTCGCTCATATCATTTCTCCTCCGTATTTTGGCTTTGAGTTTGTTCTTTTTCGTGCTTTTTGATGCGCTGGATGCGGCGCAGGCACAGCAGCGTGGCCAACGCCCAGATCAGCGCGGAATAGTAAAGCGTATCCCTGTGCAGATGCAGCGCGCCGATGATGCTTGCCACACACATGATGGCAAAGATTGCACAGAAGATCGGGTCGAGCCACACGCCTTTCAGCCGTTTCAAGATCCACGCATTGACTTTGGCGTTGAACGCCATCACTTTCTTTCGCATCGCTTACTCCTTTATAGCTCGAGCTTGATGTCGTCCTGCGAGGCGGTCGCCGTGCCGGACTCGGCATGCAGCTCGCCAGTATCCTCGCTCAGACCCTCGCGCTTCATCATGTTCTCAAGCACCGTGATATCGGCGGAAATGTCCATTGCCTCGCTGCCGAAAAGCATGTCGAGCTGCTTTTCAAAAGCCGTAACGATCGTGCCCATCATACTCTCCACGCGCTGCATGGTCGCGTCGATGTTCTCGCCGCTCACGCCCTGCGCGCCCATACGGTCATAGGCGTTCAAGAGCTTAAGGGTCGTGGGCAGGTAGTAGTCCATGAACTTGCGGATCTGCGGCAGCTTCGACGGGTCGGATTTGACCTGCGCGAAAATTTTCGCGCTCAGGTCCTCGAGCCGGTCGATGTCGGCGGAGATCTTCTCATCCTTGATGGAATCATTCAGACGCTTCATCTCGGAGATGGCAAGATTGCCGTCCTTGATCATCTTGTCGAGCTCGGGGTTGCCGGTGCTCTCTTCCTTTTTCGGCGGGTCGGGAACTGTGACCTCCACCGTGCCGCACACGGCGTTCATGATGAAATACACCACCGCCGATACGATGGCAATAAAGATGAACTGCGGCACGCGGTAAAGCGGAAAGAGCAGCGCATAGATGACCCACGTTCCCGCCGCGGCGTAATAGGGTACGGTGGATCTGCGTTTGACAGTTGCCAAGACGATCCCCTCCTGTTTTCATAAATATTTTGACTGATATATGATATCACATCGCATCAGCGCGGTCAAGCAAAGCAAGCGCTTGAAACATTGCAATATCGCACTTTTTACAAAAGAAGGCGGCGTCCGGTCCAGGACGCCGCCTTCTTGCAAAATACTGCGTTTTTCTTATTCGTTTCGGATGGCTTCGAGCGCCGAGATCTTGACCGCCTTGTTCGCGGGCTGATAGCCGGACACCAGTCCGACCAGCACCGAGAACACCAGCGCAAAAATCACGAGCTCCGGCTTGATGACGGACGTGCGCACCACGCCTTCGCCGCCGATGAGCGCCTGCTTGATAAGCTCCCACGTGACGCCCCCGCCGCCGAACGCGCCGAACGAGAACAGATTGATGATGACGGATATGATGAAGCTGAAAATAAGCCCCAAAATGCCGCCGAGAAGGCCGATGCTGCCCGCCTCCATGAGGAACATCGCGCGGATATCGCGCACATAGCAGCCGAGCGCCTTCATAATGCCGATCTCCTTCGTGCGCTCGGAGATGGACATGATCATCGTGTTCGTGATGCCGATGGCCGCGACCAGAAGCGAGATCGCACCGAGGCCGCCGAGCATCAGTTCGATCTGGCGGGTCTGCTTGTTGAGCTCGTCGCGCATGCTCTGCATAGAATACGTACTGTAGCCCAAGTCCTTGATGGACTGCTCCACATCCGACACGGCGTCGAGGCTCTCAGCCTTGACGTTGATGCTTGAATACTCGAACTTCGTGTCGGTCTTGCCGGTCAGGTCCTGAATAAGAGCTTTGAGCGCATTGATGTCCATCATCACGCCGTCGCTCGTCTCGTAGCCCTTGCCCCGATCTTCCTTCATCACACCGACGACCTTGAGCTCGACCTCATAGGGGGTAGGTTCGGTGCCTGTACCGTCGTCATACGGTGTGAGTACCATGGTGATGCTCGTCTTGAGCGGGTCAAAAAACGGGTCGGGGACCTTTTCCGTGTCGATATTGCCGTTTTCGTCCCAGATATATCGGTCGACATAATTTCTGCCATCCGGCATCAGCGTATCGAAGAAGTTATAGGCAAAATACTGGCCCACGACCACCTCGTCGCTGCTCTCCGGATACCGCCCGTCCATCAGCTCAAAGCCCATGTCCTCAAGGGCGCTCGAGTCAATGCCGGCAAAATCGACCCAGTTGGCCGTGTAGCGGCCGTTGACGCCCGCTTTGAAGCCTACATTATATCCGTCGAGACTTGCCTTGGGCATGACGGCCTTGACGCCCGCAATCTCGTGGAAGCTCTCGACCGCCTTGTCGTCAAGCTTGCTCTCCGTCTGCGTGCCGGTGCTCTGGTTGTAGCCGCGGTAGACCTCGATGATGGAGAGGTCGCCCATATTTTTGAGCATCTGGTCGTAGGACTCCTGCATGCCCGCGCCGATGGAGACCATCACGATGATGGACGTGCAGCCGATGAACACGCCCAGCACCGTCAAGATCGTGCGTCCTTTGCGCCGTGACAGGCTGTCAAAGCACATTTTCAGGATGTCTGCGAATCTCATTTTTTCTGCTCCTCAGCACCCGTGGCCGCAGTCTCTTTGCTTTCAGCCGCCGCGGCTTCCGCTGCCTCCTGCTTCTCCTCGGCGAGCTCCTCTTCGTCCCACTTGTCCCACAGCGCTTGCTCGGCCTTCTGCTTGGCTTTCTTCTTGCGGGCGCGGAGCACGATCAGGGCGATGATGGCAATAACGACGAGCGCGATGATGACGTACTTCCACGGGAAGGTGTGCGCCGGCTCGGGGTCGATCATGCCGGGATCGTCCATGCCGGGGTCGGTCGGCTCATAGGCCATGGCTTCGACCGTCGCTTCAAAGACGCGCTCTTTCGTGTTGCCGTTGGAATCCTCGTAGGTAATGACGATCTTGACCTGATTCTCGCCCTCCAGCTGCGGGGTCACGGCAAAGGCGATGGTGCCGTTCTTGCCGCCGTCGATCGTGCCGACGCGCTGATAAGGCGTGGGGGAATCAATGTCACCGGAGATGGTCGCCTCAACGTTGTTGATGGCGCTCTTGCCCTTGTTGACATAGTCGATGGTCAGGCTCGTCTCCTCGCCGACGTAGCCGGTGTAGGAGGTCTTGGGCTCGCTGAGCTCAAAGCGGTCGGGCTGGTAGAGGGGCACGCTCAGCGACAGCGTGGCGTTTCCCGACTTTCTTGCGTTCTGGTCAACATATTCATAGGTCACGTCGATCTTGACGTCCTGCGCGCTGGCGCTGATGAGCTGCGCGGCCTTCATCGGCACGGTAACGGTCTTGCTGCCGCTCGCGGCGACAGATTCAAAGTAGAACGTGTTCGTCGAGCCGTTGAGCATCAGGTCCTGACCGCCGGTGACGGTGACCATGACGTTTTCGATCTTGATGGTCTTGCTGGTGTTCGTGAACGAGAAGCTCAGGTTCGTGCTTGAGCCCGCCGCAACGGACGAACCGCCGTAGTTGTACTTCGAGAGAATGACAATGGGCGTGGGGCTCGCAATGGTCTCCTCGTCCTTCGTATCCTTGGTAACGGTGGAGAGAACGTTCACGCTGCCGCTGGCGCTGCCGCCGGTGAGCTGCGTGCCGTTGTCATAGTAGAACGACAGCGTGGCGTCAATCGTCTGCATCTGGGACTCGATCTTGTCGGGCGCCTTGACCGTCACAGTGACGGCCGTGTCGCGGCCCGCGCGGATATCGTCGAGCATGTAGTCCTGGCTGCCCATGATGAGAAGCGATCCGGAGGATTTGAGCGTCAGGATAGGGTCGCGCATGGCGGTCGTGCCGGCGTTCTGGATGTAAACGGTGATGGTCTTCGTCTCGCCCGCGGCAATAGACGTGCTCGTGCCGTCGGAGTTGAAGACGGCGCGCGGCTCGGGAATCGTTTCCGGCGTCGGCTCGGGCTCTGGCTTCGGCTCGGTGTAGGGCACGCACTCGCGCACCGGGACGGTGTTGCCGTCCTGATAGCCGCCGCCGTTGCCTTCATAATAAATTGTAAAGGCAAGCTGCTTGCCGCTGTCGCCGGTGTAGGTCAGGCCGGTGAACGTAACGGTATATTCGCCGTTCTGTCCGCTTGCAACAGCGCTCGCCGTGCCGTCCTGAAAGCTGTCAAGGCCGCGCACGACGCGGATCGAATCGTTGCTGCCGTCCGTGCGGGATAAGTAGACCGTGATATCCACCGTATCGCCGGTGTAAATGCTGCTTCTGCTGGCCCGGTAGCCGGTGATCAGAAAGCTGGTTCCTGCCCGTGCCGTCGTGCCTCCGCCCGTCGCTTTGGCGACATTCACGGGCAGCAGCGCTGCGCACAGCACAAGGGCAAGGCAGAGCGAGAGCAGGGATCTTGAAATGCGTTTCATGTTCGATTTCCTCCGTTATTCGATGTAGGGTGCGGCGTCGATCTCCGCCTTGACCTGATTTTCTACGTTGCTGACGATCCTGCCGTCGATGAGCGTGACGATGCGGTCGGCATACTCGGTCATCTCCGGATCGTGGGAGACGAGCACGATCGTCTGGTGGAAGCGCTTGGCAAAGCCGCGGATCATGTGCATGACCTCTTTCGTCGTCTTCGAGTCGAGGTTGCCGGTCGGCTCGTCGGCGAACACGACCTCGGGGCGCGTGACGAACGCGCGTGCGATGCCCACACGCTGCTGCTGTCCGCCGGACATCTGGTTCGGAAAGTGGTCCATGCGGTCCTTCAGTCCCACGCGGCAGAGCATTTTCTTCGCCTCCAGCAGCCGCACATCCGGGTCGATGCCCTTGAACATCAGCGGCATGGCCACGTTTTCCGCCGCCGTCAGCTCCGGCAGCAGGTTGTAGGACTGGAAGACGAAGCCGATGTGCTTCTGCCGAAAGGCCGCGAGCTGATTTTCGTTGAGCTGTGAGATCGGCACGCCGCCGATGCGCACCACGCCGCGCGTGGGCTTTTCGAGTCCCGCCAGCTGGTTGAGCAGCGTCGATTTGCCGCTGCCGGACGTGCCGAAGATACAGCACACCTCGCCCCGCGGGATGTCGAGGTCAATATTGTGCAGTGCGACCACGTGCTCCTGCCCCATCATGTACACCTTTCGGAGCTTTCGCACCGAAATGACGGGCTTCTGGTCATTTGCCATCGCAGTTTCTCCTCAATTTTAATCTTGGGTCCATTATAATCTCATCTTATGAGGAAGTCGTTACAATCAGGCGCGATTTGGTTACAAATTATTTAAGAGTTCCTTAATTCTCGCACCGAGCCTTTTCCTGTATTATTTAGACGGAATTTATCGAAAAATGTTTCATCCTTTTTGAAAAAAAGCGGCGGATTTTTTGATCCGCCGCTTTTTTAAGTTCATGCCGTTTTAGTTCAGCGGCACGTCGGGCACGACGTAGACCGTCATCTCTTCGCCATTTGTGTCGATGGACACGGTGTCGTCGATGGGCTGCGTCAGCGCCGCGTCCGCGTAGAGCGTGCAACCGCTGCGGCAACAGATGTTGACATACGTCCCCCTCGCCACATGGTATTCATTCACCCACCAGTCTTCGCCCCCTTCTTTCGCGGGGAGGCAGACCGTCAGCAGGCAGGCGGGTCTCGTGTCGTCCGTCGCGTACACGACATCGTTCAGAAGGTAGCGGCCTGACTTGTAGGGTTCTGTTTTGTAGGGTTCATCGTAGCTCCAGTTGTAGAGTGTCGTGCCCATCTCCGTCGCGCCGCCCTCGCCGTCCTCGATGTAGTCGGTCACGGACATGGCAAGCAGCTCGCCCGTCTCGGGATCGGCGTAGTAGAGGGTGGTATAGTAGTAGTCGTCCTGATCGTCAAAGCGCGTGGTGGTCGAGAGCAGCACCGCGCCGTCCTGCTCGCTGCGCTCGTCGAGCGTTTCCTCGGCGTTTTTGGCGGCGGGATCGGCGCACTGCGGCAGTATGTCAAGGAGATACTCTGTCCCCTCGCCCGGAATGGGATAGATGTTCAGGCTTGCGTTATCGTCGCTCGTCATGCGCGTGGCGTACAGGCTGCCACGCCCCTCGCTCCACAGTTCTTCCTCGCCCGGGCCGCTGTTGGCGGTATAGCTGTAGTGCGAGGACATGAGGATCGTGCTGTCGCCCCCGTCCGTGTACTGCAATCTTGCGGTGTAGGCCACCTCGCCGTCCCGGTCGGTGCCCTGAATGTTCACGGTCACGGCGTCGTACTTTGCAAGCAGCACACGCGGAGCGTTGACCTCGCGCAGCGTTTCGAGCGTCACGTCCATCGGCGTGTCGTCCTTGCCGCCGTTTCCATCGTCCTTGCCGCCCTGCGTGCCGCAGCCGGCAAGAAGTACCGCGACACAAAGCGCGGCAATGCTTGCTTTCTTCCAGTTTTTCACCTTGGTTTCCTCCTTATTTGGGTGCGGACTTACGCCCGCATTCTAAAGCTTTTTAATGGTTCTCTTCCAGCGGCACGATGTAGACCGTCGCACTCTCGCCGCTTGTGTCGACGCCGTCGTAGAAGTCGATGGGCTTGGTCAGCTCCCTGTCCGCATAAAGTGCGAGATCCGCACTGTCGAGGAAGAGGATGCGCGTGCCATGCGCCACGCGGATCTCGCTGACGCTCCAGCCGTTCTCCCCGACGTCCCAGCCCTTCTCCGAGCCCGGTGCGGGATAGAAGTACGTCAGATCGCAGACGTCCTCCGTGCTGTCCGTCGAAAACAGAACCTCGTTCAGCAGATTGCGCCCTGCTTTATAAGGCTCGTCGTAGCTCCAGCGGTAAAGCGTTGTATGTAGTTTGGATACCTCGCCGCTTTCCTTTTTGATGTAGTCGGTCACCGACGCTTCCAACACCTCATTCGTCGCAGGGTCAACGCGGTAGCACGTGGTGTAATAATAGCCGCTGGAATCCAGATAGCGCGTGGTGACGGAAAGCAGGATCGCGCCGTCCTCTTCACTGCATCCGTCAATCGTCTGCTCTGCATTTTCTCCGGATGTGGGGCATTGGGGCATCATGTCAAGAATATATTGCTTGTCATCGTGTCTAAAGTGAATACTCAGGCTTGCAGCATCGTCGCTCGCCCTGCGCTCGGCATACATTTTTTCGTTTGCTTCGCCCCACACTTCATCCTCGCCTGCGTCGCTGTTCTCGGTATACTGATAGTGATACCAGGCCAGTACCTCATCCACAACGTAGGTGTACTGGAACTTCGCCGTATCGGTCACGGCGTCATTCTGATCGCTCTCCTGCACAGTCACGGTCACAGCGCCGTGCTTTTCGAGCAGGGATCGCGGATCATTCGCGGCACGGATCTGCTCGAGCGTGATCTGCGGCTCATCGGCGCTGTCGTCATCACTCAGCCCGTAGTCGCCTCCGCAGCCTGCGAGCAGCAGCGCGGCGGCAAGTGCGAGGGCACTCATTAGTCCCCAGCGGTTCATTTTGTTTCTCCTTTCATCGTCTTCTTTCCATCTTGATTATGCGGAGCTTTTTTCGTTCCGTACATTCTCTTAGACGAGAAATTTCTCAAAAAGTTTCACCCTTATGATTTTTTTAAGAAACTTTTTTCTCCTGCGAGCGGGCTCTTGCATTTTCCGCCGATGCGGCATACAATGAGGACATATTTCACCCGGGAGGGCGTTTTTATGAACTATATTGGCATCGACCTCGGCGGCACAAACATCAAGGGCGCACTCGTGAGCGCAGAGGGCGAGATCTTAAAGGAGCATTCTATCCCGACGCGCGTCGATCTCGGCCCCGAGGCGGTCGCGGGACGCATCGGTCAGGTCATCGCGCAACTCTCTATCGGCGAGGACACCGTCGGCGGCGTGGGCGTCGGCTGCCCCGGCACGGTGGACGACGCGAGCGGCATCGTGCGCTTTGCGGCGAACCTGAATTTTGTGAACTTCGACCTGCGAAGCGCGCTGCGCGCGCATACTGCGCTTCCCATCCACCTCGGCAACGACGCAAACGCCGCGGCGCTGGGCGAGGCGCTGTTCGGCTGCGGCCGCGGCGCGGAGAGCACCATCGTCGTCACGCTCGGCACGGGCGTCGGCGGCGGCGTGGTGCTCGGCGGCAAGCTCCTGACAGGCTACACGGGCGCGGCGAGCGAGATCGGCCACATGGTCATCGCGGAAAACGGCGAAGAGTGCACCTGCGGCAGCCGCGGATGCTTCGAGGCCTACTCCTCCGCCACGGCGCTGATCCGCGACACGAAGCGCACCATGGCCGCGCACCCCGAGAGCCTGCTGCATGCGATTGCCGCGGAGCAGGGCGGTGTCGACGGCCGCACAGCGTTTCTCGCCAAGGAGCGCGGCGACGAGGCGGGCGCGCAGGTCGTGGAGGACTACATCGAGCATCTGGCCTGCGGGCTCACAAATCTTGTCAACATTTTCTTCCCCGAAGTGCTGGCCCTCTCGGGCGGCGTAGCAAATCAGGGCGACGCGCTGCTCCTGCCGCTGCGCGAAAGGGTGCGCGAGCGTTCGTTCGGCTCGCGCTATGCCGTCTCGCACACGCGCATCGAGCTCTGCACGCTCGGCTACCGCGCGGGCGTGATCGGCGCGGCGATGCTCGCGCGCGAGTGAGCGTAAAATAGCGCAAGATATGATAAGGCCCTCCGCATTTCTGCGGAGGGCCTTTTTTACCGGTAGCCGTCGGGCTCGGCCGAGCCTTCGATCAAAAACTGCACCTCGTCCACGCCGCCGAGCGACAAAACGGACTGCTCGAGCGCGCTCAGCATCAAATCGCGCTCCGCCTCGTTCTCCGGCAGTGAGACGTTAGCCGGGAGATTCAGATAGCACACGCCGTTTTCGATGCGAGAGGAGATGACCGCAAAGTCCTCCGGCAGGAGCGAGACGAGCGAATCGTCCTCCGGTCCCTGCGCGAGCGCTTCGAGCAGCGCGTTCACGCGCGTCTGGCCCTCGTAGAGCGCGAGCGTCTGCTGCTCGGCGCGCAGCTCGCCTGTCTTGCTGTCGAGGAAATAAAGCGACACGGTGATCGGCCGCAGGCCACTCTCACGCGAGGAAAGCAGCGTATCCGCCGAGAGCAGCACTTGCGTCTCGCGGTACGGCAGCTCGCGCCCGTCCGCCGTGATGCTCACAGCGTTCACATTCGGCAGCTGCGTCAGCGTCAGCGTGATGCAGTAGTCAGCGAGCGACAGGTCGATGCCCGTCAGGCGCGCATACTGTGCGCTCAAGTCGATCTGCGCGCGGCGGCCCGACACCTTGAGCGACTTGAGCGCCGTTCCCTTCGGGATGGGCGACGAGAGCGACGGCTCGTCGGGCCCTGCGAGCAGCGCCTCCATCAGCGCGCGGACACAGTCTTCGGTCTCCATCGCGCCGTCGAGCGTCAGGCGCTTTTCCTGCGCGTGGATGGCGTCGCCGCCGCCCGCGGAGTTGGGATCGCTGAGAAAATAGAGCTCGTAGCCGTTTTCGTCCATTTCCTGCGCGTGCTGGGCCGCGCAGGCGCAGAGAAGCGAAAGCAGGAGGACTAATGCCGCAGTCAGGGAAAGACGTCTTCTCATGTCTCATCCCCTCCCTCTTCGCAGCGCGGCAGGCGCACGGTAAACACCGTGCCGCCGCCCTCGCGGGCGCGGACCTCGATGCTGCCGCCGCGGCGGCGCGCCGTGTCGGCGGCGATGGAAAGGCCAAGGCCTGTACCGCCCGCGGCGCGCGAGCGCATCTTGTCCACGCGGTAGAAGCGGTCGAAAATGCGGGGCATGTCCCCCTCCGGAATGCCGATGCCATTGTCGCTGACAGTGAGAAGGCAGTCCTTTTCATCCCCCGCGAGCAGCAGCTTCACAAAGCCGCCGGGGCGGTTATACTTGATGGCGTTTTCCGTCAGGTTGTAGATGATTTCGTGAATTTCATCCTCGCTCGCAAGGGTCTGTCCCTCGCGGCGAATTTCATAGGAGAGGTCGACCTGCTTTTCCTCGGCCACAAGGCGCAGCATGCGCACCACGCGCGCCATCACGGGCGAGAGGTCGACGCGCTGCGCCTCGGGCAGCATGCCGCTGTCCAGACGCGTCAGGCGCAGCAGATTTTCCGTGATGCGCGCCAGGCGCTCGGACTCCTGCTCGATATCGCCGACAAATTCGCGCACGGTCTGCGCGTCCATGTTCTCCGTCTGCAAAATGGAGTCGGACAGAAGCCTGATACCCGCCAGCGGCGTTTTGAGCTCGTGGCTCGCGTCCGACACGAAGCGGCGGCGAGCGTCCTCCGTCGTTTGCAACCGGTCAGCCATGTCGTTGAACTCGGCGGCGAGCTCGCTGATCTCGTCGTGCCCGCCGACCTCGGCGCGGTGGCTGTACGAGCCCTCGCGCATCTTGCGGATGGCGTCGGTCAGTACGCCGAAGCGCCGCGTCAGCACACGGGATAAGAGTACGCTGATCCCGCCGGCGAACACCAGCACGACCGCCGAAATCGTCAGGAGATTGCGCTGCAGGGACAGCAGCAGCTCCGCTTGCTCGGTGTCGTATTCGTAGGCATACACCGCGCCGATGGTCTGGCTGTGGTAGATGACCGGCGAGGCCGCGCGGCTTTTGAACGCCTTGTCCGAAAATTCGGTGTAAAAGACATCTTCTCCGCGAAGCGCCTGCACAAGCTCTGTATAAAAGGCGTAGCGGCCGATCGCGCCGTCGGTTTCGCGCGTGTCATACAGCACGCGGCCCGAGGCGTCCGTCACAAGCACGCGGGAGATCCCCGTCTCCTCCACGAGCGTCATCGCACCCGCGACGTTTTCCTCGCTCAGCTCCTCAAGGCCGGAGAGCGCCGTCACCATCACCGAGACGCTGCCCTGCAGCGAGCTCTGCTTAGAGCGGAACGTCAGGTTTTCCGACGTGATGAGCGGATACGTGTTCAGCAGGATCAGCACCGTCAGAATGATGGCGATATAGCTGAAGCTGAATTTTCGCTGCAGGCTCGCATGCATCTGCACGGCGCTGCCCCCCCTTCTCTTTCTTTTAGTGGGAAATCAGTCCTTCAAGTAGTACCCCACGCCCCATTTGGTCAGGATGTGCTGCGGCGCGGCGGGGTTTTCCTCGAGCTTTTCGCGAAGCCGCCGGATGTGCACATCCACCGTGCGGTAGTCGCCCGCGTAGGTGTAGCCCCAGACGAGGTCCATCAGATTTTCGCGCGAGTAAACGCGGCGCGGATTCTTGACAAGAAGCTCGATGAGGTCGTATTCCTTGGCCGTGAGCTCGACGATCTCGCCGTTTTTGACGGCGACGCGCTGCTCGGGGTCGAGCGTGATGCCGCCCGCGGTCAACAGGAGCGTTTCAGGCTGCTTTTGCTGCGGTGCGGCGTTCGCGCGGCGCAGCAGCGCGCGGATGCGCGCTTTGAGCTCTAAGATGTTGAACGGCTTTGTGATATAGTCGTCCGCGCCGGACTCAAGGCCGATGATCTTGTCGGCGTCCTCGCTGCGGGCGGTCAGCATGATGATGGGCACATTGGAAAATTCGCGGATGCGCATGCAGGCCGTCAGCCCGTCCACCTGCGGCATCATCAGATCGAGGATGATGAGGTCAAACCCGCCGCTTTTCGCCATGTCGATGGCGGTCGCGCCGTCGTAGGCGGTCTCGACCGTGTAGCCCTCGTTTTCCAGATTGAATTTCATGCCCTTGACGAGAAGCTGCTCGTCGTCAACCACCAGAATTTTCATCGCCATCCTCCTCCGTGAATGTGATCTCCGCGCGGAATCCCTCGAGCTTCGCCTCTCCGATGCCCTTGACGTTCAAAAGGTCCTCCGCCGCCGTAAAATCGCCGTGCTCTGCGCGGTAGTCGATGATCGCCTGCGCGAGCGACGGGCCGATGCCCGTCAGCGTTTCAAGCTCCTCCGCCGTCGCGGTATTGACGTTCACAAGCGTCACAACGCGCGTGGGCGCGGTGATCTCGTCGGTCTTGTCCTGCGTCGTCACGGTGTAATTCCCGTGCGAGGCACCCTCGTAGGCCGTTTTGTGCAGAAAAACGAGCGAAACAGCGAACAGCACCGTCAGCGCGGCGAGCACAAGGTAGACGCCGCTGACTTTGGTTTTCTTTTCTTGCTTTTCCACGGTTGCGCTCGCCTGCCTTTTTTGCTATACTGATGTCGAAGCGTGCCGAACGGCGCGCTCCTCTTCACTGTATTCTATTTGATTGTATCATACAACGAGGTATATTTCCATGAAAAAACGCCGCTGGTTTTCACTTTTTTTATCCTTTGCGCTCCTGCTCCCGCTCTTTTCGCTCACGAGCGCTGACGCCTATGAGGACTTCACACTCGACGCGAAGGCCGGCCTTCTCATCGAGGCCGACACGGGCGAAATTCTCTATGAGAAAAACGCCCATCAGGAGAACTTCCCCGCGTCGCTCACAAAGGTGATGGTCGCGCTGCTGGTGTTTGAAGCCATCGACGAGGGCAAGATCGCGCTGACCGACTCCGTCACTGCGACGGAATCGGCGTTCGAGGGGCTCTCCAGCGACGGCAGCACGGCGAACATCGTCCCCGGCGAAACGATGACGGTCGAGCAGCTGCTCAACTGCATGCTCATCGTCTCGGCGAACGAGGCGTGCAACATTTTGGGCGAAACGCTCTACGGCTCGGTCGACGCCTTTGTCGCGCGCATGAACGAGCGCGCGGCGGAGCTTGGCTGCGAGCACACGCACTTCGCCAACGCCACGGGTCTTCACAACTCCCAGCACTACACGACCGCGTGGGACCTCTACCTCATCACGCGCGAGGCGCTGAAGCACGATAAATTCATGGAGATCTGCAACTCCAAGAGCTACACCGTGCCCGCCACGAACATGACCGACAAGCCGCGTGAGCTGCATTCGACGAACTTTCTCATTTCCAACTGGCGCGCCCGCGGTTATGTGTACCGCGACGCGCAGGGCATCAAGACCGGCTCGACACCCGAGGCGGGCTACTGCCTCATTTCGTCCGCCCTGCGCGGCAGCCGCCACATGATCAGCGTGGTGCTGGGCGCAGAGCGCGTGACGCTCGAGGACGGTGTGACCATCCAGACGCGCAGCTTCTCCGAAACGTCGCGCATGTTCGACTGGGGCTTTGACAACTTTGTCCTCCGCGACATTCTCTCCTCCTCCGACCTTGTGCAGGAGGTGCCCGTCGCGCTTTCGAGCGAGGCGAGCTACGTTTCGACCCACGCGGCGGAGGATATCGCCTGCCTGCTGCCCGACAATGTCGAGCCCGACATGCTTGAGCGCACCGTGACGCTCACGAACGACACGGTCGACGCGCCCGTTTCCGCGGGCGACGTGCTCGGCAAGCTGACGCTCTCCTACAATGGTAAGGCCTACGCCGAGACGGACCTCTTAGCGCTGAACGATGTATCGGCCTCGTGGTTCCTGACGGCGCAGCGCAGGGTGTCTGACTTTTTCGCAAAGCCGCTCGTCCGCATTCTGTTGATCGTGGTCGTACTGCTGATCGTCGCGCTCGTCGTCTATGTGACGATGTTCTCCCGCCGCCGTCGCTACGGCCACCGCCGCCGCGGCGCGGCACACGGCGGCTACCGCGGGCGGAGAAGAAGATTCTAAGTACTTCAAAAAAGCGGTAAAGCCGCTTTTTTGAGGAAGGCCACACTCCGCTTTGTGCCTTGCCGCCGCTGGCGGCTGCGACACGCGCGGAGCGAGAGGTGTCGATCGCCACGCGCTGGTCGCGGCGATCGACGATCAAAATTCTTTGCGTCTGCGAACGCAAAAGCAAAAATGAAGGGACGCGAAAGCGTCCCTTTTTAGTTGAGTGTGATCACGTTGTTCCCCTGCGGGAACTCCACGAAGCGGATGGAGTAGATGTCGGCGGTGATGTAGGCGCTGCGGCCGGGGTGGAACAGCGTGATATAGTCGTTTCCGACCTCCTGTAGCGTGCCGACCGCCACGACCGTGTTCTGCGAACCGACAAGAAAGCTCACGATGACCGCACGGCCGATGTTGCGCGCGAGCATCCCCTTCCACGAATTGTAGGCCATCTTGTCGACGGTCTGCGACTCTTCGATCTTGTCGGGCGTGGGCTGGAACTGCCCGCTCGCGCCGCCCTGCAGCACGAGCGACATGCCCCCCGCCCCCGACGATCCTCCAAGCATTTCCTCATAGCTCTGGCTCGCGTTGTTGTTACTGTTGTTATTACTGCTATTATTGCTGCTATTATTGCTGTTGCCGCTCTGCTGCGCGCTCGCCATGGCGGGCACGGCAACCATCTGCTCATAAAGGCACGGCATGCTTTTTCCCATCTGGATCATAAAAACGTCCTCTCCCTTTCCCGTTGCTGCTGATTTGCTTTTCTCAGGTGTCGTAATACGCGGCGGTGGGGTTATAAAAACAGTGGTCGCCGATACGCATGACGAACGTCCCCACATTTGAAGGAAAATTCGCGCGGCAGGACGGCGAAAACGGGTTAAAGAACCACAGCGCCGTTCCAAGGCCGTTCAATCGGTTGCCCGCGATGGCCCAGTCCGCGATCTCGTAATGGATATCGGTCGGGCGCATGTTGTAGATGTTCTGCGGGTTGTAGCTGCCGCGCTCGGTCTCGCTCGCGCAGACGAACTGCCCCGGCTGAAAGATGATATTGCGGATGCTGCCCTGCCCCACGCGCGCGTATTCGCCGCCCGTCGAGCGCACACGGTTCATCACGACGCTCGCCACGGCTTTCATCCCATTCTCGCCCTCGCCGCCCGCTTCGCACTCGATGAGGCGCGCGAGCAGCTCCCTGTCGGAATAGGCCATGTCGATCTCCTCCCCCATTTTTTCTTCCCCGACAGTCTATGCGACTCCTGTGCGCGGGGAACCAAACACGCGCAAAAAAGCACCGCAGATGAATTTCATCTGCGGTGCTTTCGCTTTGTTCAGTTTTCCTCGTCCGGCGGCGGAAGCTCTTCCGCTTCCGGTGGCACTGCTCCGTAGGCGCCCTTCATCTTGAGCTCCTGCCACTGCTCTTTCGTGATAAGCAGCTGGCGGGGCTTTGAGCCCTCGAACGGGCCCACGATGCCGCGCGTCTCCATCTCGTCGACGATGCGCGCCGCGCGCGAATAGCCGAGCTTCAAGCGGCGCTGGAGCATCGAGACGGACGCCTGACCCGTCTCCATGACCACGTCGATCGCGGCAGGGAGCAGCTCATCCACATCGTCGGCGGCGTTCTGATCAGGCGCGGCATTGCCGCCTCCCTTGGCGCTGCCCTTCTCCTTTTCGGCGACGGCGGCGTTGATCTTGTCGATGACGGATTCGTCGTAGTCCGTCTCGCCGTTTTCCTTGACGAAGTTGACCACGCGCTCGATCTCCTCGCTCGAGATGAAGCAGCCCTGCACGCGCTTGGGCTTGCCTTCGCCCAGCGGGGCATAGAGCATATCGCCGCGGCCGACGAGCTTTTCCGCGCCCGCGGTGTCGAGGATGATGCGCGATTCCATCGCGGAAGCGACCGCGAACGCGATGCGGCTCGGAATGTTGGCCTTCATCAGGCCCGTGATGACGTCCGCGGACGGACGCTGCGTCGCGATAACCAGGTGCATGCCCGCGGCGCGGCCCATCTGCGCCACGCGGCAGATCGACTCTTCGACCTCCTTCGCCGCGACGAGCATCAAGTCGGCCAGCTCGTCGATGACGACAACGACGCTCGGCAGCTTTTTGAGCGTTTCGTCCGTCTCCGCCACCTTATTGTAGGAGGCAAGGTCCTTGACGTTGTGCTCGGAGAACATCTTGTAGCGCTTCATCATTTCGTACACGGCCCATTGCAGCGCGCCCGCAGCCTTTTTCGGGTCGGTGACGACGGGGATGAGCAGGTGCGGGATGCCGTTGTAGGGCGCAAGCTCGACCATCTTCGGGTCGACCATGATAAAGCGCACCTCTTCGGGCGTTGACTTATAGAGCATCGAGACGATCAGCGAGTTCGTGCACACGGACTTACCGGAGCCTGTCGTACCGGCGATGAGCACGTGCGGAAGCTTCGAGATATTCCCGACGATGTTCTTGCCGCTGATGTCCTTGCCGACGGCGAAAGCCGTGGTGGAAGGATGGGTGGTGAACTCCGTGGATTCGAGCACCGTGCGGATGCTGACGGGCGAAACGAGCTTGTTCGGCACCTCGACACCCACGACGGAGATCTTGTCGGGGATGGGCGCGATGCGCACGCCGCTCGCGCCCAGCGCAAGGGCGATATCGTCCTGCAAATTTGTGATCTTCGAGAGCTTCACGCCCTGACTGAGCGTGAACTCATAGCGCGTGACCGACGGGCCGCGCACCACATCGCCCGGCTGGGCGTCCACGCCGAAGCTCGTGAGCGTCTGCGCCAAGCGGCGGGAGTTGTTGCGCAGCTCCGCGCCCGCCTCAGCGGCGTTCGTCACGCTGCCCTCTTTTAAGAGCGTGATGGGCGGATACTGATATGCAGGCGGCTGGGGCTGCGCGTCGCTGCCCTCGATCTCGCGCGTGACCTCCTCGCGCGCGGCATCGACCTCGGCGCGGCGGAGCTTGTCCTCCTGCTTGTCGGTCAGCACGGCGGGAACCGTCGTTGCTGCTGCGGCTGCGGCGACGGGCGCGCCCTGCACGCTCGGCGTGGGCGTGGCAAACGGCGTGTGCATCACAGGTGCGGGTGCCGGGACGACCGGCGCGAGCGCGCTCACGGGAGCGCTCGGCGTCGTGTCAAACGGCGGCAGGTCGAAGTCGTCGGCCTCCACCGTCACAGGCTTAACGGGTGCGGACGGCGCAGCGGCGGGCGAAACGGGTGCGGCGCTCTTCGTCTCCGCGGCACTTCCGCCCGCTAACAGCTCGTCGGGGCTCTTGATATTATCGGACTTCTTGCGGAAGAAGCCGCCCGTGGGATTTTTCTTGATGACGCGCTCCTCGCCGTCGAGCGGAATGTCGATGGCGGCGTCCGGCGTGTGGACCGGCGCACTGCGGCGCGGCACATGGGTGCGCTGCGGCGGAAGGTCCTCTTCCTCCACTGGCTCATAGGGCACGCGCTCGTGCGAGCGCACGGCCTCGATCACGGCGGCAGGCGTCAAGCGGAACGCCATCATCAAAAACGCGACGAACAGCACAACGAGCAGGATCATCGCCAGCACCTTTTTCACCAGCAGCACCAGCATGATCGCAAGCGATGCAGACACCGCGCCGCCGGACTCGAGCGCGTTGCCGCTCGTCCACAGAATCTTCAAGATGCCATCCATGTTAACATACTTCTCTTTGCAGAGGGCGATGTGCATGATCGCGCCGAACACGACCGGCAGCAGCGCCGTGCCGACAAGGCAGGACGCGACGTTCCGCCCACGGTGGAAGAGCAGAATATAGCTCCCCAGCAGCAGTGCGGGCGCGACGAGGTAATAGCCCCAGCCAAAGAGCGACCGGCACAGCTTCGCCGGCTGATCGAGCAGCCACGCGCCCGACTGGAAATAGCTAAAGCCCAGGCACAGCGCCAGCACCAGCAGGATCGCGCCCGCGACCTCGCGGCGGATGGGGCGCTTTTGATTCTTCTTCGCCGTGCGCTTGCCGGAAGACGAGGAGCGGGAGGAACCCGTCGTTTTCTTTTTCGTTGTGGTGGTTTTTTTCTTCTGTTGTGCCATGATTCACCTCAGAATCAAAAATTAGTGCAGGATCGTGAGCACCAGCGTCAGCACGCCGGCGGCCCAGCAGTAATAGGCAAACGCGCCGAAACGGCCCTTGTCGGCAACATAGCGCAGCAGGCGGATGCTCGCATAGCCCGACACCGCCGCGACGACGACACCGACGAGGTACACGGGCACGCTGGAGAAGTCGATGCCCGCGTCGATCGCGTCTTTGAGTGTCAGGATGTTCGCCCCCAGCACCGCGGGGATGGAGAGCAGGAATGCAAAGCGCACGGCAAACTTGCGCTCAAAGCCCGTGAAGCAGCCCGCCGTGATCGTCATGCCAGAGCGGGAGATGCCCGGGCACAGCGCGATGGCCTGACCGATACCGACAAGCAGCGCGTCGAGCAGCGTGGCGGTCTTTTCCGTTTTGTGGCCATGGCGCACGCGGTCGCTCGCGAAGAGCAGGATGCCCGTGACGATCAGTGCGCCGCCGATAAAGTACATATTATCACTCAGCTCCGTGAAAAAACGGCGAAACGGCACCATGACGAAAAGCGGCAGCGTGCCCACAATGATGAGCAGAATGAGACGGCGCGCAGGCGGCACGGGGTTCGGCGTGCGATGATGGGCAAGGTCGCCGATGCCGGTGAAAAACTCCACGATCATATCGCGGATATCATCCCAGTAAGCGGCAAACACCGCCACGAGCGTGCCGAGGTGGAGCAGCACGTCGAAAAAGTTGGGCACGTTGCTCGCGCCCTGGATGCTTAGTAAATGCTCCGCGATGGCAAGATGGCCGGAGGACGAGATCGGTAAAAATTCCGCGATCCCCTGCACAAGGCCGAGAACAACGGCGGTCAAAACTGACATAAAAAACAACTCCTTTTGCGTTTTGTTCTGTAATGGCAATATTCTAACAGGATAATTATAGCACAGTTGTTCGCGGAATACCACCCCGAATTGCCGCATCTTCTTTTTCTTTCCTTTTTCGGTGCATCCCTTGCGAACGCAGGGCGAATGTGCTATGATTGACGCGGACTATCAGAAAAGGAGAGATAGAAATGACTTATAACTACCGCACCAAGGGCGTTTGCTCCAAGGAAATGCACATTGAGCTGAACGACGACCACACCATCAAGAGCGTAGAGGTCATCGGCGGCTGCAACGGCAACCTTCAGGGCATTTCGCGCCTGGTCGAAGGCATGAAGGCCGAGGATGCCATCGCGCGCATGCGCGGCATCCGCTGCGGCTTCAAGAATACCTCCTGCCCCGATCAGCTCGCCATCGCGCTGGGCGAGGCGCTGGCGCAGGACAAGCAGTAAGTCGTCATTTTTTGCCCGCGCGGTGCATCGCGCGGGCAAAAAATGCATAAAATCCTGCAAAATGCCGTTTCCCTCTCTGGACAAACGGCGCTAAACTGTGTATACTGTTAAAAAATAAGCATTCAACGCACTATCAACGCAAAACATTTTGCTTTTGCCTGTCTGACGGGGGAACTTCATGGACATTGATATGGATATCAAAGAGCTCGAAGCGTTCGTCTACGTGGTGGAAAACTGCAGCTTTTCCCGCGCCGCGGAGCTGCTGCACCTGACGCAGCCGACCATCAGCTCGCACGTCTCCGCACTGGAGAGAAAACTGAATATCAAGCTCATCGTCCGCACCACGAAGGAGACCTACCCCTCCGACGCGGGCAAGCTCCTCTACAAATACGCCAAGGAGATCCTGCAGGTGCGCGAGAACGCAGCCATCGCGCTGCGCAACTTCTCGCAGGAGATGAAGGGTACGATCTCCATCGCGGCCTCCACGGTGCCCAGCCAGTATTATCTGCCGCACCTTTTGCAGGACTTCCGCGCCCGCTATCCGGACATCACCTTCAATATCCAGATGGAGGACAGTCCCAAGGTCGTGGAGCTCGTCGCCACGCGCAGCGTAGAGATCGGCTTCTGCGGCACGATGGTGGCGAGCCACAAATGCGTCTATCAGGATTTTGCCAACGACCCGATGGTGCTCATCACGCCGAACACCGAAAAGTATCAGGCCTTTGCGGGCAAGCCCTTCCCCATCAAGCAGCTCAAGGAAGAGACGTTCATCAGCCGCGAAAAGGGCAGCGGCACGTATCAGGCGGGCAAGGAACTCTTAAATGAGCTCGGCATCGACATCGCCCAGCTGCGCACCGCGGTCGAGATCCGCTCGACCGAGAGCGTCAAGCAGATGGTCAGCGAGGGTCTCGGCGTCGGTCTCATCGCGCAGAGCGCCGCGCAGGACTATGTTCAGTTCGGAAAGCTTCTCGCCTTCCCCTTCCCCGACTCGCGCTTCCGCCGCCAGCTCTATATCGTCAAGCACAAAAACAGCATTTTATCGCCCATTGCGCAGGTGTTTTACGACTATGCGCGCAAAACCAAGGACAAAGCATCCGCCAAATAAGGCGGATGCTTTTTTACAGGGATCGCACGCTTTTTTGTCCGATTTTTTCGCGAAATTGTCATTTACTTTTTTCCCTCTCTGGTATATGATAATGCAATAGGTCAACGGCTGCGCTGCACCGGTAAAGCAGCAGGCCTTACGGGAGGGAGAGCGATGGACTGCCGCGATTCCGCACTGTTTACAGGTGTGGACGAAGTATCGTGCGAAAATATGCTGCGCTGCTTCAGCGCTTACGAGCAGCGCTTCAGCGCAGGACAGACCATCCTCACCTGCGGAGAGCAGCAGGATATGATCGGCGTGCTGCTCTCGGGCAGCGCGGCGCTTCTGCGCTTGCACGCCGACGGCAACCGCACCATGCTTGAAAGCATGGACGAGGGCAGCGTCTTTGGCGAGGAGCTGGCGTTCACCGGCTTTCGCGACGGCAGCGCGCTCATCGAGTGCCGCGAGGACTGCCGCGTCATCTTCATGCGCTATGACCAGATCACAAAGCGCTGCGAAAACGCCTGCGCCTGCCACAGTCAGGTCGTAACGAACCTCTTCCAACTGCTCTCGAAAAAGTCCCTGCATCTGAGCCGCCGGGTCGAGGTGCTCGCCTGCCGCTCCATCCGCGAAAAGCTGCTGTGCTTTTTCGAGCAGCTCGCCGACGAGCACGGCAGCCGGACGTTCCCCCTGCCGTTTTCCCTCAGCATGCTTGCCGACTACATCAGCGCCGACCGCAGCGCCATGATGCGCGAGATGCGCAAGATGCGCGAGGAGGACCTCATCAGCACCGAGGGCCGCAGCGTGACGCTGCTTTAGTTTTTTGCAAGTATTTTTCGTAAATGCAAGTTTTCCTGCATCGTCAGAATTTTGATATTCATTGACGCAAGAAAACTTTCATGATATAAATATAGCATCATTCCATATTCCCGGCGCTGCGTCCAGGAATCCCGCCTGCCGTTCTCCCCGGACGGCACGGCGCTGAATCTCAACAAAAAGGAGAATCATTCATGTATCGCATCGTGAAGAAAGAAGCGCTCAAGCCCACCGTGACCCTCTACGAGATCGAGGCGCCGATGGTGGCAAAGAAGGCCGAGCCCGGCCAGTTCATCATCCTGCGCGTCGATGAAAACGGTGAACGCATCCCCATCACCATCCACGACTTCGACCGTGAGAAGGGCACCGTCACCATCATCGTGCAGACGATCGGTGCCACCACCGAAAAGCTCAGACATAAAGCCGAGGGCGAGTACATTCAGGACTTTGTCGGCCCGCTGGGCCGCCCGACCGAGACCGAAGGCAAGAAGAAGGTCTGCGTCGTGGGCGGCGGCGTCGGCTGCGCCATCGCTTACCCCGTTTTGAAGAAGTTCCACGACTGCGGCGCGGAAGTCCACGCGGTCGTCGGCTTCAAGAATAAGGACCTCGTCATTCTTGAGGACAAGTTCCGCGCGGCGTCCAGCGTTTTGAAGCTGATGACGGACGACGGCTCTTACGGCGAGAAGGGTCTTGTCACCGATGCGCTCAAGGCGCTCATCGACGCGGGCAACCAGTATGACGAGATCTTCGCCATCGGCCCTGCCATCATGATGAAATTCGTGTCCAAGACCACCGAGCCCTACGGCATCCCCACCACCGTTTCCATGAGCCCGATCATGGTCGACGGCACCGGCATGTGCGGCGGCTGCCGCCTCACCGTCGGCGGCGAGACGAAGTTCGCCTGCGTCGACGGCCCGGACTTCGACGGTCACAAGGTCGACTGGGACGAGAGTCTCAAGCGCGGCAAGATGTACTTCGACTGGGAGCGCCACAAATACGAAGAGACCTGCAACCTGTTCAGCAAGGAGGTTCAGTAATATGCCTAACATGAGTCTGAAGAAGAACGAAATGCCCTCGCAGGAGCCCAACGTCCGCAACAAGAACTTCCTGGAGGTCGCGCTCGGCTATACCGAGGAGCAGGCGCTCGATGAAGCGGCCCGCTGCTTAAACTGCAAGAACCATCCCTGCGTTTCCGGCTGCCCGGTGCAGGTCAAGATCCCCGAATTCATCAAGAAGATCACCGAAAAGGACTACGAGGGCGCCTATCAGGTCATCCACGAGACCTCCTCCCTGCCCGCCGTCTGCGGCCGCGTCTGCCCGCAGGAGACGCAGTGCGAATCGAAGTGCATCCGCGGCATCAAGGGCGAGCCCGTCGGCATCGGCCGCCTCGAGCGCTTTGTCGCCGACTGGCACAATGCCAATGTCCAGGAAGCACCCGCCAAGCCCGCGCCCAACGGCCACAAGGTCGCGGTCATCGGCTCCGGCCCCAGCGGCCTCACCTGCGCGGGCGACCTTGCCAAGAAGGGCTACGATGTCACCGTTTTTGAAGCGCTCCACCTTGCCGGCGGCGTGCTGGTCTACGGCATCCCCGAGTTCAGACTTCCCAAGGCCATCGTGCAGAAGGAAGTCGACGGCCTGAAGGCCCTCGGTGTCAAGGTCGAGACGAACATGGTCATCGGCCGCGTCGTGTCCATCGACGAGTTGATGAGCGAGTACGGCTTCGAGGCCGTGTTCATCGGCTCCGGCGCGGGTCTTCCGATGTTCATGCACATCCCCGGCGAGAACCTCTGCGGTGTTTACTCTGCCAACGAGTTCCTGACCCGTATCAACCTGATGAAGGCTTATAAGGACGGCTCCGACACGCCCATCATGCCGCTTCAGGGCAAGAAAGTCGCCGTCGTCGGCGGCGGCAACGTCGCCATGGACGCCGCGCGCTGCTCCAAGCGCCTGGGCGCGGACGTGTACGTCGTCTACCGCCGCGGCATGGAAGAGCTCCCCGCCCGTCACGAAGAGGTCGAGCATGCCATCGAAGAGGGCATCGTCTTCAAGACGCTCAATAACCCCGTCAAGATCAACGGCGACGAGAAGGGCTATGTCTCCTCCATGACCTGCGTGGAGATGGAGTTGGGCGAGCCTGACGCCTCCGGCCGCCGCCGCCCGATCGAAAAGGTCGGCAGCGAACACGATCTGCCGGTCGACTGCGTCATCATGTCGCTTGGCACCACGCCGAACCCGCTCATCAAGAACACCACCCCGGGTCTTGAGGTCAACCGCAAGGGCGGCATCGTCGTGAACGAGGCCGGTCTCACCTCTCATCAGAACGTCTACGCCGGCGGCGACGCCGTCACGGGCGCTGCCACCGTCATCCTCGCCATGGGCGCCGGCAAGCTCGGCGCGAAGAGCATCGACGAGGCACTGAGCAAATAATTTTCGTCAGCGAAAGCGCGCAGAAGCGTACTTCTGCGCGTTTTCTCAATACCATTTCTCACGAAGGGAGAACTATTATGAATCTTTGGCATGATATTGCACCGGCGCGCGTGCGCCCTGAGGACTTTTTCGCGGTCATCGAGATCGAGAAGGGCTCGAAAAACAAGTACGAGATGGATAAAGAGACCGGCGCGCTGCGTCTCGACCGAATTCTCTACACCTCGACTCACTATCCCGCCAACTACGGCTTCATCCCCCGCACCTGGGCGGACGACGGCGACCCGCTGGACGTTCTGGTTCTCTGCTCTGAATGCATCCGCCCGCTGAGCCTCGTGGAGTGCTACCCCATCGGCGTTATTTCGATGGAGGACAGCGGCAGTCTCGATGAAAAGATCATTGCCATTCCCTTCCAGGATCCGACCTACAACACCTATCAGGACATCTCGGAACTGCCGAACCATGTGGCAAGCGAAATCCGCCACTTCTTCCGCGTCTACAAGAGCCTAGAGGGCAAGGAGACCGTCGTCAGCGACGTCCTCGGCCGCGAGGAAGCCATCAAGATCATCATCAAGTGCCAGAACGCCTATATTGAAAAATATTGCCGTTAAAGCAAAAAAAGGGAAAGGCTGACGGCCTTTCCCTTTCTATTTTGGCATAAAGAAGGACGCATTCGAAAGAATGCGTCTTTCTTTATGCTGCATCTTCGATTTACTAAATACTCTCCTAGTAACCTCATTAGTAACCTGAAAGCAACTCGGTAACCTCAAAAAACCTCTAAGTAAACCCAAACCTTTACGGCCTTCAGCGGCAAAAAGAGGCATATCCTCACAAAGAAAAAATCCCCGAGACCATGAGTTTCGGGGATTTTCAGCAAATTAGCGCTTGGAGAACTGAGGCGCGCGACGGGCGGCTTTGAGACCGTACTTCTTGCGCTCCTTCATACGAGGATCGCGCGTGAGGAAGCCGGCCTTCTTCAGGACGGTGCGGTACTCGGGGTTGACCAGCAGCAGGGCGCGGGCCACGCCGTGACGCAGAGCGCCGGCCTGACCGGACACGCCGCCGCCCTCGACGGTGGCAACGATGTCGACCTTGCCGAGCTCCTCGGTCGCGGCAAGGGGCTGACGGACGACCATCTTCAGGGTCTCGAGACCGAAATACTCGTCGATGTCGCGGCCGTTGATGGTGATAGCGCCGGTGCCGTTCTGGAAGAGGCGAACGCGGGCGACGGAGGACTTTCTACGGCCGGTGCCGTACAGATAAGGCTTCTTGGACTGATACATTCTTCTCTTCCTCCTTAGACTTCGTAGGCTTCGGGCTTCTGAGCCTGCTGCTCGTGGGTGTCACCAGCGTAGATGTGCAGGCGCTTCAGGGAGTCCTTGGTCACGGTGTTGCGGGGCATCATGCCGCGCACAGCCACGCGCATCGCAAGCTCGGGCTTCTCCTGCATGAGGATGCGATACTTGGTCTCCTTCAGACCGCCGATCCAGCCGGAGTGCGTACGATAGTACTTCTGCTCCATCTTGTTGCCGGTGAGGATGGCCTTGGAAGCGTTGATGATGATGACGTTGTCGCCGCAGTCGGCGTGCGGGGTGTAGGTGACTTTGCGCTTGCCGCGGAGCAGATCAGCCGCAGCAACGGCGGTCTTGCCCATGGGCTTGCCGGCAGCATCGATGACGTACCACTTACGCTCGATGTTGCCCTTGTTCGCCATAAAAGTGGACATGGTGTGTTTCCTCCATATTGATCTATGAATGAAAGCTTGTGCTTTACATTTTTATTGTCCCTTGGTAAAATCGGAACGAGTTTATTTATAGCATTTGGGCGCGAGAATGTCAACACCATTTTAATTTAGCGCAATCAATGCTCGTAAATCCTCTCGTTTTCTTTGATTATCTCTCAATTTCTCAAATCGCAAAATCGAAATTCTTTTATTTTTCGCAAGGAGCTGTACCTATGCAGGAAATCTTGGGCCTCGTGCGCCGCTGCGTTACGGACTACGACATGATCCAGGAGGGCGAGACGGTCGCCGTCGGTGTCTCCGGCGGCAAGGACTCGCTCGTCACGCTCACCGCGCTCGCGCGCCTTTCCAAATTCTACCAGAAGCCGTTCAAGGTCGCGGCCATCACGGTCGAAACGGGTGTGCCGGGCATGAGCTTTGATGCCGTGGCCGACTATTGCGCGGCGCTCGGTGTCGAGTACATCCGCGTGAACGTGCCGATCTACGAGATCGTGTTTTTGGAGCGTAAGGAGAAAAATCCCTGCTCGCTGTGCGCCAAGCTCCGCCGCGGTGCGCTTTCGACCGCGATGAACGAGCACGGCATCAAAACGATCGCGCTCGGCCACCACTACGACGACGCGGTCGAAACACTTTTGATGAATCTCCTCTTTGAGGGCCGCATCGGCTGCTTCCAGCCCGTGACATACCTGAGCCGCTCGGACGTGACGCAGATCCGCCCGCTGCTCTATGTGAAGGAGCAGCAGGTGCGCAATGTCGCGGCAAAGCTCGATCTTCCCATTGTGCACAATCCCTGCCCTGCCAACGGTGAAACGCGCCGTCAGGAGGTCAAAGAGCTCATCGAGTCGCTCTCCGAGCGCTACCCAGACCTCAAGCAGAAGCTCTTTGGCGCGATGCAGCGGTATCCGCTGTACGGCTGGGATACAAAAAATTCGGAAAAGTGACGTTGTCACTTTTCCGAGAATATTTCACTGCGCTTTGTGCCTCGGTTGGCCTCTGAAAGAGGCCAATTCGACACACGCTTCGCGCAAAGTGTTTTCTGCCACGCGCATGTCGCGGCAGAAAACGATTAAAATCTTTTCGTGCCTATGGGCACGAAACTCTACGAGGCTTTTGTCCTATGTACATTAAATAAACACCAGCCTCAGCAAGATCAGCAGCGCGAGGCCCGGCACGCCGAGGACGGCGATGACGAGGGCGTTGAAAAGATTCAGCCCCAGCGAAAGCTTGGCGAGCACGCCGAGCGCGCTTAGAATGCCGAGCAGTGCAAAGCCGAGCAGCGTGTTGACGAGCAGCTTGCCCGCGAGCTTCAACGGTGCGGCGAACAGTCTGAGCACCGCGAGCAGCGCAAACACGGCAAACAGGACAAGCAGTATTTTTTCCGTTATCCCCATTTTGCGACCCCCTCGCTGCACGTTTTGTACACGGCTTCGCCGCTGCGCTCCTTGATCTGGCGCAGCAGGTAGTCATAGCGTGAGAGCTCGGCGTTGATCTCATACACGCAGGCGTCGACGAGCTCCGGCGCGCAGACCGCGTTGAAGCGCGCGTACGCCTGCGACAGCGCGACACGCGTGTCGCGCAGCTCGCTGAACAAGTCCTGCATGGATGCATCGCGCGCGACGTCACAGCGCAGCAAATTGACCTTTCGCATGTTTTCGCCCTCCCATACCTCTGCAATGTCAGTGTATGGAAAGTGTGGACAAATATTCCTCTTTTCAAACAAGGAGCCAAGTATGGAGCATGAAGATTATATGCGCGAGGCGCTGTCTCTCGCGCGCGAGGCCGCACAGGAGGGCGAGGTGCCCGTCGGCTGTGTCATCGTCAAAGACGGCGAGATCATCGGCCGAGGCCGCAACCGGCGTGAGGAACTGCAGCGCACCTCCTCGCACGCAGAGATGGAAGCCATCGCACAGGCAAATGAACGTCTGCGCTCCTGGCGGCTCGACGGCTGCACGCTCTACGTGACGCTCGAGCCCTGCCCGATGTGTGCGGGCGCGATCGTCAACGCGCGCATCCCGCGCGTCTACTATGGCGCGCGCGACGAGGCGATGGGCGCCTGCGGCGGCGTGCTGAACCTCTTTATGGAGCGCTTTCCCTTCCGCCCCGCGCTCGTGGGCGGCATTCTGAAAGACGAATGCCGCACCGTGCTGGCCGATTTTTTCCGCACGCTGCGTTCGTAAAGTGATTTCGCTTTTGTGCGTCATTTGACCGCCGGTCAGGAATTGCTACTGCGTCATTACTGCGTCCGAGATATAGACAGTTTGGCACAGTCTTGCACAGTCCCGTGCAAGCTGCAAACGACTGTGGCGCAAGGATTTTCCTTGATTTGCAAGGGTTTCCGGATCTTCTTTCTATTTAACACTTTTGTAACACTTTCCCTCGAACTTTGTTAACATGCGTCCTTTATCTTAATCCTTGCAAGAGACAATAGCTTCTTTTCATCCAATCTTCCATCTTATAAGAAAAGGGACGCCGTGAGGCGTCCTTTTTCGTTATATTCTGATGTAGGATGGCGTCACGGATCGAAGTCCGCCGCCGCGCCGATACCGAGCGCGATGCACGCGCCGCCGGCGTAGAAGAGGATCTCGGCAAGCGTCGGGCGCGCGGCCAAGGCCGCCGCGCAAAGGATGACGCTCATCGTGCTCGCGGGCATCAGCAGCCGCGGCGCGCCGCCGCGGAAAGCAAAGGCCGCAAATTCGAGCAGCAGCACCGTCAGCGCCGCGAGCGCCAGCGTTTCGACATAGTAATGACGCAGAATCGGATCCGCCGCGTGCTCACGGTAGAAGAGGATCAGCGCAAGCACCATCGCGCACACAGGCACGAGCAGCGCAACGCCTGGGAACTCCGCCTTGCGGCGCAGCGCGGTCGTAGCGTACAGCAGGCATGCCGCGCCGACTGCCAGAAAAACGGACAGGATCATCGTAAGCGTCGTGCGGAGCGAGAACACCAACGAGCACACCGCCGAGCCGATCAGGGCAAAGCTGCCGAGCACCATCAGCAAGACCGCAAGCGTCGAGCGGTCAAAGGCGAAGTAGAGGTCCATGCTGCCGCACAGCTCGCGCTGAGCGGGATAGCGCCGCGCCATAATGACCGCGATGACCGCTGCGACGACGAGCACCGCAGGCAGCACCATCGTGTTTAAGTCCATTGGGACGGGAAGTCCGTCCGCGTCAAAGCCGACTGCCAGCAGGCGGAGGCGTGCCAGCGCCGCTGCCGCAGAAAAAAGCACCAGCAAAAGCCAATGAAGAATTTTCACAAAACCGAACCCTTTCTTTTTCCGGAATACGGCGCGCACAGCGCCGGAAAACATCTATTTATTGATGATAGCACACTCATCCCCGTTTGTCCATGAATCATTTTGCGGACAAGTCGGTCATACACTGATAAAAACACTGTCACTTAAGCATCGCGGCCGTGGGCCGCAGGGAGGAACACACCTTGAAACAGCTTCTTCGCATCACGATATTATTGATCGGCCTCATCTGGATCCTCGCCTGGGCGGCGGCAGGCCGCTTTGACGACACGCCGAACACACAGGACGGCTCGGAATCTCCCCTGCCGAGCGGTGAGATCGCCGCCCCCGGCGAGCGCGACAGCGCAAAAACGCTGCGCGTCCAAATTCAGGGCGAGGTCCAGGAGATGGACATGGGCACATACCTTCTCGGCGTGCTGCGCGCGGAAATGCCCGCCTCGTTTGAGGAGGAGGCGCTCAAGGCACAGGCCATCGCCGCGCGCACCTACACGCTCTATCGCATCCGCGGCGGCGGCAGCGCGAACCACCCTGACGCCGACGCCTGCGACGACCACACCTGCTGCAAGGCATACATAAATGCCGAACAGGCCGCAGCCAACTGGGGCAGCATGGCCGTCTACTATGAGGAAAAGCTCGCACGCGCCGTGAGCGAAACGGACGGCGAGGTCATCTTGTATGGCGGCGCGCCCATCCTCGCCGTGTTCTTCTCGTCTGCCGACGGCAGCACGCAGGGCGCAGGCGACGTGTGGATGAACGATCTGCCGTATCTCCAAAAGGTCGATAGCCCCGAGACGGAAGAGCTCGTACCGAACTACTACTCGGTCGCAACGTTCACGGCAGCGGAATTCAAATCCCTCGTCCTCGCCGCCAAGCCGGACGCCGACCTTTCCGGCAGCCCCGAGGGATGGATCCGCGATATCGTGCGAAACGACTCGGACTATGTCGCCTCCGTCACGGTCGGCGGCGTCAAGCTGCGCGGCAATGACCTGCGCACGATTCTCTCGCTGCGCTCGCCGTCGTTCACCGTGGAATACAAGGACAATGCCTTTACCTTCCACGTCACAGGCTACGGCCACGGTGTCGGCATGAGCCAGTACGGCGCAAATATCCTCGCCAAGCAGGGCCTTTCCGCCGAGGAAATCGTGCAGCACTATTTTTCGAACACCACCGTCGGCTATTATGACGGCTGAGGCATCGCGGATATTGCAAAGCGGCGGAAAAATTGCTATAATATTAAGATAAAATACGCAAGGAGGCGGGAGAAATGAAGAGCAAGCGTTTTTTGTGTCTGCTGCTTGTATTGCTGATGGCCTTCTCCCTCACCCCCAGCGAAACGAGGGCCGAGACGACTGTCTATTTCACCGCCGTCAACGACCAACTTTTGCCCGATCTGAGCGATGAGACGATGCCGTTCTGGTCGGGTGGGCGGCTGTATGTCCCCTCCACGGTCATCACCGGCACGGACTTGGGCCTTTTCTACTCCCGCAGCCGCGACAAGAGCACCGCCGTCGTCTACCGGCAGGGCAGCGCACTGACGTTCAACTTCGCCGCCGGCACCGTCGCTGACCAGAACGACCGCCAGTACAGCGGTCCGGCCATCGTGCGCAGCGACGTTGTGTTCCTGCCGCTCGACCTTTTGACGCAGTTTTTCTCGCTCGATTATAGCTACACGCGCGTGACCTATGGTTACCTGGTCCGCGTCAAAAGTGATACGGTCGTGCTTTCCGACGCGAAGTTCATCGACGCCGCGGCTATGTCCATGGAGCAGCGCTACAACGAATATATGAAGACGCACAGCGAGTCGAACGATCCCGGCAACACACCGGATCAGAACACCGACGGCGACCGCGACCTTGTCTGTCTCGCGCTGCGTGTGACGGACGAAGAGAGCGCAAACGCCCTGCTCGACACGCTCGCAAGCAACAACGCGACGGCGACGTTTCTCTTCTCGGAAGAGCAGCTTTCCTCGCTCGGCGATCTGCTGCGCCGTGTCGTCATCAGCGGCAACGCCGCCGCGCTGCGCATCGACGCTTCCGGTGGCAGCTCACGCACGGTCAGCGCGATCGAGCGCGCAAACAACGCGCTATGGGCCGCGTGCAACGAAAAAGCGCGGCTCGTCGCGCTCTACGGCGCGTCGGACAAGACGCTGCGCGCCGTGCGCGCCGCGGGCTACTGCCCCATTGACTTTGACCTGGATTACAGCGGCGGTCTTCCCACCGCGGCGCAGGCCGCCAGCAGCATCGCGCGTCAGGCCCGCTCCGGCGGGTGCATCGCCTATCTCGGCGCTGACACCGCCGTGCAGGCAGATTGGAGCACGCTGCTCTCTCGCCTCCGCTCGTCCTCGCGTCTCATCACGGCGCTCAACGAGCTCGCGGTCACAAAGGACGCGTGACGGTTTTACAAATTGTTCAGGAAACACGCACAGTTTTGCGTATAATAAACAATAACACAGAAGAAAGACACACGCTTGTGTGAAGGAGGAAACCAGCATGGCACGCAATATTCTTGTCGTGGAGGACGACAATAATATTTCCAATCTCATTAAGATGTATCTCGACAAAGAGGGCTTTGACGTCCGCATCGCCGCCGACGGCGGCAAGGCCGTGGAGGAATTCAAGGAAAAAGAGCCCGACCTTGTGCTGCTCGACGTGATGCTCCCCGTGCTCGACGGCTGGGGCGTATGCGCCAAGATCCGCGAGACGTCCAAGTGCCCGATCATCATGCTCACCGCCAAGGGCGAGGTCAACGACCGCATCCACGGCCTTGAGATGGGCGCGGACGACTATGTTGTCAAGCCCTTTGAGATGAAGGAGCTGCTTGCGCGCATCAACGCCGTGCTGCGCCGCAGCGAGATCCCCGAGGACACGCACAAGCGCCTCACGTTCGACAAGCTCATCATCGACCTCGACTCCTACGAGCTCATCGTCGACGGCAAGAAGATCGACACGCCGCCCAAAGAGCTGGAGCTTCTCTATCACCTCGCTGCCACGCCGAACCGCGTCTACACGCGCAACCAGCTGCTTGACGAGGTGTGGGGCTTCGACTACTTCGGCGATTCGCGCACGGTGGACGTACACGTCAAGAGGCTCCGCGAAAAGGTCGAAAACGTCAGCGACCAGTGGGCGCTCAAGACCGTCTGGGGCGTCGGGTATAAATTCGAAGTGAAGTAATTCAGTATGCCGGAAGAAAACAAAGAGAAAACGCAGAAAAAGCGCTGGACGCTCAAAAAGGTCAAGACCCGCTGCCGCACGATCTACTGGCAGAATTTTCTGCTTACGGCAAGCGTCGTCATGCTGACGCTGGCGCTGCTCGGCAGCGCGTTCTTCGCGCTGACGTATTCCTACGCCATCGATGAGCGCAGCGAGCAGATGCAGAGCAAGGCGACGGTCGTGTCGCACATGGTGTCGTCCTACATGGAAAATGGCTCGCTCACAGGGCTGCGTGAGCTGGCAGACTTTGCTTCGAACGTGACGGATGCAGAATTTCTCATCTGCAACTCGGACGGCAACCTGCTGCTGACGACCGATACAACTCTCGTCAACCGCGTGCTGACCGTGCCGCAGGACGTGGCCGAGGGCGCGATGAGCGATGACACCTACGCCGTGCGCACCACACTCGGCGACATCTATGAGGACACGCACTTCGTCGTCGGCGTGCCGATCGTGAGCGAGGGCGCAACCGTCGGCTTTGTGCTGGCGGTGACCGGCGCGCGGGCGCTGACGACGATGTGGCGCACGTTCATCGGATTGTTTTTCATGACGGCGGTGACGGTACTGCTGCTCTCGTTCGTCGTGAGCGCGTGGGTCAGCATGCGCCAGTCGCGCCCCATCCACGAGATGGCGGAGGCGACACGACGCTTCGCCGAGGGCAATTTCGACGTGCGCATGCACAACTACGAGGGTGTGACGGAGATCTCCGAGCTCGCCGAGTCGTTCAACAACATGGCGGACTCCTTACAGGAGACCGAACGCCAGCGCCGCGAGTTCATCGCGAACGTCTCCCATGAGTTAAAGACCCCGATGACGACCATCGCAGGCTACACCGACGGCATCTTAGACGGCACGATCCCGCCCGAGCAGGAAAAGGAGTACCTGCGCATCATCTCGGATGAGGCGCGGCGGCTTTCCCGTCTCGTGCGCCGCATGCTTGAGGTCTCGCAGCTCCAGTCGCGCGACCTGACGCGCACGAAGGCACCGTTCGACGTGTGCGAGAGCATGCGCCGCGTGCTCATTTCGATGGAGAAGAAGATCACCGACCGCGGGCTCGATGTCGACGCCGACATTCCCGACAGCGGCATCATGGTGCTCGGCGACAACGACCTCATCACGCAGGTCATCTACAACCTGCTCGAAAATGCGGCAAAATTCGCCCGCAAGGGCTCTGCGCTCTACCTCGGCGTGACGACGCTCAACGGCAAGGCGCTGATCTCGGTTCGCAACGAGGGCGACACCATCCCCGCCGAGGAGATCCCGCTGCTGTTCGAGCGCTTCCACAAGAGCGACAAATCCCGCTCCGAGGATAAGGACGGCGTGGGCCTCGGGCTCTACGTGGTCAAAACCATTCTGGACCAGCACAAGGAGCACATCGCCGTCACAAGCGAAAACGGCCTGACGACGTTCACCTTCAGCGTGACGCTCGCCGGCGGGCAGACCGCGCAGTAAGTCTCAACAGGAGAAACACGCTATGGATCACGAGAATCAGGAGTTATCCCCGACGGTCAGCCAGAGCGGCGAGCCGCAGGAGGTCGTGCTGCGCTATGAAGCGCCCGTCACGCCCATCGTGGAGCGCTACGTGCAGCCGACACCGCTGCCCGGACAGCCGAAGAAGCATACATCACCGCGCAAAAAGCGGAAAGGGCTTAAGATCTTCCTTTTCTGCATGCTCGGCCTTCTCCTCGTCAGCGGCGTCGTCACAGCGCTGTGGCTCGGCGGCGCGTTCGACGATCACCGGTCCTATCACGACGATGATTTTGAGCAGCGCCATGACGAGGATTATTACGACAACAGCGAGCATGGCGAAACGACCATCAAGCGCCTGCCCAACACCGATCAGGTCAAGCTCCGCTACAACGAAAGCCACGGCGAGGCGCTGACGATCCAGGAGATCTACCAGAAAGTCAATCCCTCCACCGTCACAGTGCTCACCGGCAACCGCGACGGCAGCGCCATGGTCGGCACCGGCGTCATCTTCACCGAGGATGGCTACATCCTCACGAACGCCCACGTCATCGCGGGCGGCTCGGAGTGCTACGTCGTGCTCGACACGGGTGAGGATTACCGTGCGTGCCTTTTGGGGCTCGACGAAGAAAAGGACCTCGCCGTCATCAAGATCGCGGCCAGCGGCCTTCCCGCCGCGGAATTCGGCGACTCTGACGCGCTGACCGTCGGCGATCCGGTGTTTGCCATCGGCAACCCGCTCGGCGTGGAGCTGCGCGGCACGCTGACCGACGGCATCGTCTCCGCCATCAACCGCGACGTGTACGTCGACGGCGTGACGATGACGCTCATCCAGACGAATGCCGCGCTCAACAATGGCAACTCCGGCGGTCCGCTCATCAACGTGTACGGTCAGGTCGTCGGTATCAACACGATGAAGATGGGCTCGTCCTCCACCACGAGCGTGGAGGGCCTCGGCTTTGCCATTCCCATCGCCTCGACCGCCTATATGATCAATGACCTGATCGCCTACGGCGAGGTGCACGGCGAGGTGGTGATCGGTATCTCGGTACAGATCGCGCCCGTCATTTTAGATAGCGGCGAGACCGCTCTGCGCGTGATGGACGTCACTCCCGGCGGCCCCGGTGAGGAGGCCGGCATCCAGAAGGGTGACCTTATCGTAACGGCCGACGGCGAAGCGTTGACAAAGTCCACCGACCTTCTGCGTGTCCGCCGCCGCCATGAAGCAGGCGAAACGCTCAAGCTCTTAGTCGAGCGCGACGGCAAGCGCTTCACCGCAGACGTTGTTTTACGCGAAAGCGACACATGAGGATATCGACATGAAGAAAAAGCAATTTGCGCTTGGCTCGCTGCTCCTCGGCGCCGCCTCCTGGCTGTGCCTGTGGGGATTGCAGCACATTGAGCGCCGCATGAAAAAGAAACAGAAAAAGTAAAAAAGCAACGATCCCCGTCCGGCGGAAGGTTCCGCCGGACGGGGATCGTTTTGTACTCTGCATCAGCGCTGCTTTTTCTGGTCGTCAAAATAGCGGATCAACTTGTAAAGCAGCTCAATTTCCTCCTGCGTGTATCCGTCCAGCACAATGCTCGATGAAGCCGTAAGCCCCAGCAGATAGTCCGCCGAAACATGAAAGAGCTTTGCCAGCGCGACAACATACTGTGTTGTCGGCATGGAAAATCCCATTTCCCACGCGTTGACGCTGCTGCGCGTCACATCGAGCCGCTTTGCCAGCTGCGCCTGCGAATAGCCCGCCTGTTCCCGTAATTGCTTTATTCTGTCACAAATCACAATGAACTCCCGCCTTTTTCGTTCATTATAAGTTGCCTAAAATGATATTTAATTATCATTATATATATAGTTTAATTGACAAGCGCTATACTCTTTCCAGAGGAAGGCTCCTGTGTCGAGTCTTCCACATATTTAGGAGAGAGAGGAATATCTTATGTTTTGTCCCAAATGCGGCACCGCCTTTGCAGAAGGCAGCAAAAAATGCTCCAAGCAATACGATGACAGCTTTGTTTTCTGTCCCGACTGCGGTGAAAGGCTATCTCCCTCCGCGCCAAAAATTTCTAAGCGAAACGCCCTGCTCATCGTTTGTATCGCCGCTGCTTTGCTGATCGTCGGCGGCTCGGTACACGAGCTTTCGCAGGTCAAAAGCCAAAAGGACGCCATCGAGCAGAGCAAATACGATCGTGCGCTTCAAGAATATCTGAGTACCCCTACGACCGGCGACTTGACCATTTTGTCCGACTGGACAACGCGGACGAGCCGAAACTATCTCTATATCGAAGGGACCGTGAAAAACACCAGCTCCAAAGATGTCCGCTACTATGAGATCGGCGTCAAATTTTTGGACCGCAGCGGAAATGTCGTCGACACCGACTGGACAAACGGCACGGACCTGGACGCCGGTGATTCCCAGCGATTTGAGATCATGCACAAAAAGGATATCAGCTACTCTAACATCCGGCTATACATAAAAGAAGTCAGTTAAGGAGATGTAAGATGAACATCTGTCCCAAATGCGGCAGCCCGATCCCGGAAGACGCTGTCTTCTGTATGAACTGCGGCGAAAAAATTGAAACGGCCACGCCTGAAGCAGATTCCGCACCTGCGGAGATCACCCCCGCAGAGAAAGCTCCCATCCCAACCAGCGGCAAAAAGCCGAAGAAAAAGAAGGCCGTTCTCCTCGTTTCCGTGCTCGCACTTCTGCTTGTCGCCGTGGCTCTTGCCAACAGCAGCCTGTTCCAAAGCAACATTGCCGCAAAAGCGGGAAAGCGTATCGTCGGCAGCTGGAACGGAGTATTTCTGGAAAATGGAGGCGATACCATCCGCGCAAAAAATCTCGGTGGCTTTACCTGCACCGTTAAAAAGGGTGGTGCGGCTACAATTTCATTCTCAGAACGCTCCATTTCTGATTTATCCTTCTACTTAACTTACAGTCCCGAGAAAACAAAAGCTGTGAATGATGGTGAAAAGCTTGCCGGCTATTGTTATGATGTAAAAGCTTCGGATGATCCTGACGCCTCGGCTTTTGGATATGCTTTTGTCAGTGACGATACTTTCTCTGTCGTCATTCTTTCCGACCCTGAGCTGTCATTTGCGTTCACTGCAAGTGATAAGTCATAAACCTCTTATTAAAAGAGCCACGGAGTATCTCTCCGTGGCTCTTTACGTCTTTCGCTTTTCACACCCTATAGATCTTCCGTTGTAAACGGATGCGGTCCGCGATCATGGCGATAAACTCGCTGTTGGTCGGCTTTCCTTTCGTGTTGGATACCGTGTAGCCAAAATAGCGCTGGAGCGTCTCAAGGTCGCCGCGGTCCCATGCGACCTCGATCGCATGGCGCACCGCGCGCTCGACGCGCGAGGGCGTGGTGCTGTAGCGGCGCGCGACCTCGGGATAGAGCACCTTTGTCACGGCGTTGATGACATCCATGTCCTGCACGGCGATGACGATGGCCTCGCGCACGTACTGATAGCCCTTGATGTGCGCGGGCACACCGACCTCGTGGATCACTGCCGTGACCTCGCGCTCAAGCGCCTGCGACTCGTCCTCGCTCTCCTCACCCTCGTTGACCGCGCGGCGCATCTGGTCTAAAAGCGAGGTCAGCTCGCAGGGCTTGGGCATGAAGAACGATACGCCGCGGCTCATCGCCTGCGACACGATCTGATCGCGATAAAGAGCCGAGACGACAACTGTCTTCATCTGCACCTTGTCCTTCGCCGCCTGCTCGAGCACGCCAAAGCCGTCAAGTCCCGGCAGCAAAAGATCCATCACAAGAAGCTGCGGCTTTCGCTCCGCTATATCCTGCGCCGCAGCCAGTCCGTCGGCTGCGCATCCCACTACGTCGAACTCACCCGTTGCTTCCAATGCCTGTTTCAGTGCTGTGCGGAACTCCTCGTTTGCGTCCGCTAATACGACCGTGATCCTCTTGTCCATGTCATCCCGTCCTTTTCACACAAGTTTTCGCCGACCCAGCCGGCCAGCTTCAGCAGCAAAATGTGACGTCTTCGTTCTGCCATGGCTTTAAGCTAACATATTTGGACAGCGTTTTCAAGCGAGTTATGTCGAATTTAACCATCTTTTTCTAACTTTTTGCACGAAAATTTAGTTGTTTTTACGCTATCTTAACACAATCTTTCTACTATATGGGTAGGTTATTCACTCGAAAGCCCCGCCGCAGAGAGCATATTTTCGATAAAAATACCATAACCTCTTGACGGATCATCCAGCAGGACGTGCGTAACCGCGCCAATGATCTTGCCATCCTGCAAAATCGCGCTACCGCTCATTCCCTGCACCACACCGCCGGTCTGCGCAAGAAGCTCCTCGTCCGTCACGCGCAGCAGCAGATTTCGCGTGCTGCCGGACGGCGAATAGATTTTTTCGATCTCAATATCATACTCGCGTGTTTCATTGCCGGAAACGGTGGCCAGGATCGCCGCCCTGCCGGTCTTGACCTCGTCCTTTTTTGCGATCGGCAGCGCCGCGCCGGTGATCTTTGCTGCGTCCTCTGCCGAGAGCTTACCGAAAATACCGCACTCGGTGTTGGCGTAAAGCGTTCCGCTGTCGCGCGTCAGGTCAAAGTCGCCCTTAAGCTCGCCGGGCGAGGCGCGCTCGCCTTTTTTCACCGCCTTGACCGAGGCGTCCATGATGCTGCCGTGGTCGAGCGGCAGGAGCTGCCCCGTGTCCACATCCGTGACCCCGTGGCCCAGCGCGCCGAACGTGCCGCTCTGCGGATCAAAGAAGGTCATCGTGCCGATACCCGCCATACTGTCGCGCACCCAGGCGCCGAGGCGGTACTCGCCGTCCTCATCCTTCTCCGGCTCTGCGCTCAGTTCGATCGTGCGGCTGCCGCGCTTGACGGTCAGCGCCGCGGCGTCATCGCCGTTTTCTGCCAGAAGCTGACGGAATTCCTCAATGGTGTCCAGACTCTGCCCGCAGATGGCGGTGATGACGTCGCCCTCCTTGAGTCCGCAGTCCTTCGCCGGACTTTCCCCATCGGAAAAGCCGACGACGAGCACGCCGTCGGAAAAGAGCTTCACACCGACGGTCTGTCCGACGGGGATCAGCTCGCTGACCGTCCGGTCCGCCGCCTGCGCAGACGGCATTGCGATCGCGGCGGCGGCAAAAAATCCCAGCAGGATCGCCGCCGCTCGCTTTTTTGTGCGATGCGTTCCATCCATTCTCTCACCCCTTTAAAAAATACGGGCGGACGGCGCGCCCTGTGCGCGCAACGCGCAGCCGTCCGCCCAACGCCGGAAATTTTTTCTTTCTCATTTCTTTTTCTCTGTCCGGCGCATTTACTTTCTGCGCTTCGGGCAAAATTAAAAGGTGCAAAATTTTGATGCGCTGGCATCGCTTTTCGAAATAACGCCGTAAATGCGGACAAAAAAATTCCGCAGACCAAAGTCTGCGGAATTTTGGAAATTGTTTCCATTTAACGCTCGCGGTTGAAAATTTTGAAGATGTCGTCGAACGGATCGGGCTCATCTTCATGCTTGGCCTCTTCCTCGGCCTTTTCCTTGTCGAAGTCGAGCGGCGCAAGACCGGCAGCGGCGCTCTCGCCGCTCTGCTCGGCAGGCTTCTTATCCTTGTTGAAGTCCAGCGCGCCGGGCGCCTTGTCAAAGCCCGTGGCGATGACGGTGACGCGGATCTCGTCGTCGAGCGTCTCGTCGAACGTCGCGCCGAAGATCGTGAGCGCGTCGGGATGCACGGCCTCCTGCACGAGGGACGCTGCCTGCTCGACCTCGTCGAGGCCGATGTCCATCGAGCCCGTGACGTTGATGAGCACTCCGTGCGCACCGTTGATGGAGGTCTCCAGCAGCGGGGACGAAATGGCCATGCGCGCGGCCTCCTCGGCCTTGTTCTTGCCGGCGGCGCGGCCGACGCCCATGTGGGCAAGGCCTGCATCCTTCATAATGGCGGTCACGTCGGCAAAATCGAGGTTGATGAAGCCCGTGTCGCGGATCAGGTCAGAGATGCTCTGCACCGCCTGACGCAGCACGTCGTCCGCGATCTCGAACGCGTTGGCAAAGGTGATCTTCTGGTCGGTCGCGTGCTTGAGGCGCTCGTTCGGGATGATGACGAGCGAGTCGACCTTGGTCTTGAGCTCTTCGATGCCCGCTTCCGCCTGCGTCATGCGGCGGCGGCCTTCAAAACCGAAGGGCTTCGTCACGACGCCGACGGTCAGGATGCCCGCCTCGCGCGCGATCTCGGCAACAATGGGCGCGCCGCCCGTGCCGGTGCCGCCGCCCATGCCGGCGGTGATGAAGACCATATCGGTGTCCTCGAGCGCCTTGGCGATCTGGTTGCGGCTCTCCTCGGCGCTCTTGCGGCCGACCTCAGGGTCGGAGCCCGCGCCCTGACCGTGCGTCAGCTTTTCGCCGATCTGAATTTTATAAGTGGCGGCAGACACGTTGAGCGCCTGCTTATCTGTATTCACCGCGACAAAGTCGACGCCGCGCGCACCGGTGCGAACCATGCGGTTGACCACATTGTTGCCGCCGCCGCCAACGCCGATGACCTTGATCTTAACTACGTTTTCAGGACCGGTCTCCAATCCGAATGCCATGTCGGTTCCTCCTGCAATCTGTTGTATGGGCAAGGCACTTGCCGCTGCAAGCGCCACAATATCAGGTATTTGCTATCTTAATCATTGTATTACGGTTTTCCCGCGGGGTCAATAGCAATCGGCCATTTCGGGGAAACTTTTTTACGTCAACTTCCGCCTTTATTCCGGGATGAAGTCAGCCCTGCCGTCGTTCATCAGGTTGATCGTGCCGGTCTGATTGGCTTCAAGCTGCTCCACCACCGTGCGCACATTCCCGAGCTTGTAGGCAATGTCCGCATCCCAGGGCATTTTGACCGTAAAGCGGTCCAAATAGGTAAAGGTGATGGCCGTGCCGTCGCTCAGGTCGATCTCGCCGATCATGGAGAGAAGCTGCTTATCCTCCGCCGTGCGCAGCAGCGTGAGCAGGCGCTCGAATTTATACGAATCCTCGTCCGCAAACGCCGCCATCGCGCCGACCGCGGGCTCGACGAGCGTGCAGCCGGTCACGCGCGCGCAGCCCTCGGGGATCTGCGCCGCGCGCTCCAGAATTTTGCCTTCGTCGCTCATGAGCCATGTGCCGTTTTCGCCCGTCAGCGCAGCGGAGGCCGTGCACTCCGTCACGGTCAGAATGAGCGCGTCGGGGTATTTGCGGTTGATGACAACGGTCTCCACATACGGAAGCGTGTCGAAAATGGATTGTTTGACCTTATATTTGTTCAGCAGCACAAGGTTCTGCTCCTTCTGCACGCCCGCAGCCTCGATGATCTGCTCCTCGGTATAGCGCTCGTTGCCCTCCACCACGATCATATCGATGCGGAAGAACATCGTCAGCGCGCCGAGAAATGCGGCGATCACGACCGCGAGGCACAAAAGTCTCAGCGGGAAAGAGGCTCTTCCCCGCCTGCGCCGTCTGTTTCTTCGCTTTGACGCCATAGTTTTCCTGCCTTTTTTCTTCGTTTGCTTATGTACCCGTCTCCCGCCGCACATGCGCGCCCAGCACGCCAAGGTCGCGCTCGATGCTCTCATAGCCGCGGTCGATGTGCTCGATGCGCGAAATGCGCGTGAGTCCGTCGGCCTGCAGGCCCGCAATCACAAGCGCCGCGCCCGCGCGAAGGTCGGTGCACTTGACGCGCGCGCCGTGCAGGTGCTCGCGTCCCGTGACGACGGCCACGCGTCCCGCGACGCGCACCTCCGCGCCCATGCGCGCCAGCTCGTCGACATGGCGGTAACGGTTTTCAAAAATATTCTCTACAAAAACGGTGCTGCCCGCGCTTTTCAAAAGCGCCGCCATCAGCACCGGCTGCGCGTCCGTTGGAAAGCCCGGATAGGGCGCCGTGCGCACAGGGCGGATGGATCTGAGACTGCCATCACTTTGGAGGAAAACATCGTCCTCCCCGCTTTTGACCGTGCAGCCCGCCTCGCTCAGCGCGCCGGACACAGTCGAAAGCGGCCGCGGGTCGACGCCGCGAAGGCGCACCTCTCCCCCACAGCAGGCCGCAGCGCAGAGATACGTCGCGCCCACGATGCGGTCGGCGATGATGCGGTATTTCCCGCCGTGCAGCGCGCGTCTGCCCTCGACCGTGATGATCGAGCCTCCCGCGCCGCGGACGTTGCCGCCCATCGCGTTGATAAAGTTCTGTAAATCGACGATCTCCGGCTCGCGCGCGGCGTTGTAGATCGTCGTCACGCCGTCTGCGCCGCAGGCGCAGAGGAGCGCGTTTTCCGTCGCGCCCACACTCGGCATGGGTAAGTACACATCGCTCCCGAGAAGCGTTCCGCCGCGGCACTTGAGCTCGCCGCCCGTCTCCCTGATCTCTGCCCCCAAGGCGCTCAGGGCGCTTAAGTGCAGGTCAATGGGACGCGGTCCCAGTTCGCAGCCGCCGGGATAACAGATCGTCGCTTCCTTGCAGCGCGCCAGAATCGCGCCGAGAAAGATGACCGACGAGCGCATCTCTCGCATCAGTGCGTCGGGCACGACCGCGCGGTCCATGCGCGCTGTGTCGACCACGAGCGCACTGTCCTCCCAGTGCGTGCAGCAGCCCAAGTGCCGCAAAATGGCAACGGACGCATCCACGTCCCGCAGCTTCGGACAATTTTCGATCACGCAGGTATCCGCGCACAAAAGCGTCGCCGCCAAAATCGGCAGCACACTGTTTTTTGAGCCTTGTATCGTGAGTTCTCCGTACAGGCGCTCCCCGCCCTCTACCAACAGCTCACACATCATGTTCCCTCCCGCAAGCACATTACTTTTCCATCGTATGGCTTTTGCGGGAAATGGGTGACTGCCGGTTTTCACAGGGCAATAGTTAGGCATTTTCAGTATAGCCATTTTGCCGCGGCGCGTCAACTTCTTTTTGCCTTGCTTTCCCGCCCGCTTTGTGGCAAAATGAGACTATTGTATTTCTCCCCGAAAGGAGTCTTTTTTCATGAAAAAAACGCTCAAAGTCGCGCTCTATGTTCTGTTGGCGCTCGTTCTGATCGTGTTGGCTTACGTCATCTATGTCTTTGCCGCGTACTACCGCGTGGAGGACTGGCAGACGCTCAGCGTGGTGCACTGCGACGCCGCCTCTGCCGCACCGATGGCGGACGCGCCGCAGACCGGCGTCACCTACCGCGTTTCGTCGGCCAACGTGGGCTTCGGCGCGTACAGCGACGATTACAGCTTCTTCATGGACGGCGGCAAGGAGAGCCGCGCCCGCAGCAGGCAGGCTGTCGACGAGAATATGCGCGGCGAGGTCTCGCTCGTCAAGGACCTTTCGCCCGACTTCGCCCTCTTTCAGGAGGTCGACATCGACGGCACGCGCAGCTGGCACATCGGAGAGGACGCTTATCTCGACGATGTGATGGGGAACAGCGAATTTAACAAGGTATTCGCGCAGAATTACGACAGCCCGTACCTCTTCTATCCTCTTATTAACCCCCACGGCGCAAACCAGTCCGGTATCCTGACGCTCTCGCGCCATCCGATCTCATCCGCCGTGCGCCGCTCGCTGCCGATCGAGACGGGCCTCATGAAGCTCGTCGACCTGGACCGCTGCTACTCCGTCAGCCGCGTCCCGATGGAAAACGGCAGGGAGCTGGTGCTCTATAACCTCCACCTTTCGGCCTACACGTCCGACGGCACCATCGCAACCGAGCAGCTTGAAATGCTCTGCGCCGATATGCTGGCGGAATATGAAAACGGCAACTACTGCGTCGCGGGCGGCGACTTCAATAAGGACCTGCTCGGCAATTCTGCCGAGATCTTCGGCGTCGCGGGCGGCGAGAACGACACCTGGGCGCAGCCCATCCCCGAGGGGACGATCCCCGACGGGCTCTCCCTCGTCGTGCCGTTTGACGTCGACCATCCCGTCGCCACCTGCCGCACGGCCAACGAACCCTACAACGAGGAGACGACCTTCCGCGTGACGGTCGACGGCTTCCTCGTCTCCGACAACGTCGAAGCCGTCTCCGCCGACGTCGTCGACGCGAGGTATCGCTACTCCGACCACAATCCCATCTATATGGATTTCATTTTGAAGGCGGAATAAAGCGTCAAAAGTAAAGGAAGCGAGCCTCACGGCTCGCTTCCTTTTTATTCTCTTTCACTTGAGCAGCGTCATCACTGTGTCGTAGATGCGCTTGGTCGCATCGGGGATGCCGAGCGCCGCCATGTTTTGAGACATCGTCTCCATCCGCTGCGGATCGTTCAGGATGCCCGCCGCGGCGGCGAAGAGCTTCTTGCCGTCAAGGCCCTCTTCCGGCAGCACGAGCGCCGCGCCGTGGTCGCCGAGCAGCGCCGCGTTCTTCTCCTGATGGTGGTTCGTCACGTTGGGCGACGGCACAAGTATCGCCGGAACGCCGAGCGCCGTCAGCTCGCTGAGCGTAGACGCGCCCGCGCGGCAGATAACGAGGTCGGCGGCGCGCATGACAGTCGCCATGTCGTAGATGTACTCGCGCACGTCGAGCGCGGGATGCTCGGTGATCTCCAACCCATCATCGTGCATCCACTGCTGCATCGGCTTCCAGCAGATCTCGCCGACGCCGTGGATATGGTAAAAGGGCTCCTTCGCGCTCTCAAGCGCCAGAAACTCCGCCATCGCGCGGTTCATCGCGTTCGACCCGAGGCTGCCCCAGAACGAGACGATGAGCTTGCGCCCGTCGTTCATGCCGAGCTTTTCCTTCGCCTGCTGCTTGCTGATCGTGAAGAAGTCGCCGCGCACGGGCGTACCGGTCACGACCACCTTTTCGGGGTGCTTGTAGTGCGCGCGGCAGTCCTCAAAGCCAACCATGATGCGGTCGCAGTGGGGCTCTAACTGCCGCGTCGTCAGGCCCGGCACAATGTTTGACTCGTGCACCGCCGTCGGGATGCCCGCCTTCGCGCCGTAGCGCACGAGTGGATAGCTCGCGTAGCCGCCGGTGCCGACGATCAGGTCGGGGTGAAAATCATTTAAGATCGCGTTCGCCTCACGCTCGGCGTGGGCGAGATTTTTGAGCGAGACAAGGTTGTGCTTGATCTCCGCGGGCTTGAACGAGCGGTGGAACGATGAAATGTTCACCGTACGGAACGGATAGTCCGTGTGCGCGATCAAATCGCGCTCCAGTCCGCGCTCCGCGCCGACGAATAAGATCTGCGTGCCCGCGTCCTTTTCCCGCATATAGCCCGCGAGCGCGAGCGCGGGGTTGACGTGTCCTGCCGTGCCGCCGCAGGTAAAGATGACCTTCATAGCCGTTTTCTCCTTCCCGCGTCAGCGCATCTGGCGCGAAACGCTCAGTACGATGCCGACCTCGGCCAGCTGCACGGCAAGCGCCGTGCCGCCGTAGCTGAAAAACGGCAGCGAAATACCCGTGTTCGGGATCAGATTCGTCACGACCGCGATGTTCAGGAATACCTGCAAGGCGATCTGCGTCGTCACGCCGACGGCAAGAAGGCTTCCGAAGCGGTCGCGCGCGTGCAGGGCGATCCAGTAGCCGCGGATGACGAGCAGCGCGAACATGACCATGATGATCGTCGCGCCGACAAGGCCGAGCTCCTCGCAGATGATGGCAAAGATGAAGTCGTTGTGCTCTTCGGGCAGGAACAGAAACTTCTGCCGGCTCTTACCAAGGCCAAGGCCGAACAGACCGCCTGAGCCGATGGAGAGCAAGCTCTGCCGGATCTGATAGCCCTTATCGCGCATCCACTCTTCGTTGAACGGGTCGAGCCAGATGTCGATTCGGCTCGAGTTGTAGGTGATGATGCCGGTCGCAAAGGCGTAGATCACCAGCAGCACCAGCGCAAAGCCGAGACCGACCCAGTAGTTGCGGATACCGCCGACGTACATCATCACCGCGCCGATGCCGAGCAGCAGCACCATACCGGAAAAGTGCGGTTCCTTCGCCATCAGCGCCGCAATCACGCCGAGGATGGCAACATAGGGCACGATGCCGTAGCGCAGCGTGGCCATTTTGTCTTTCTTCTTCGAAATGCTGTCGGCAAAATAGAGGATGATGCCGACTTTGGTGATCTCAGACGGCTGGAACTGGATGGGTCCGAGACGGATCCATCGCTGCGCGCCGTGCGTCAGTCGGCCCGTGCCGATGCCCGGGATCAGAACGAGCACCAGCAGGATGATGGAAAAGATCAGCAGCATCTTCGCCACCGCGCGATAGCGCTCGTAATTGATCTTGCCGACAATAAACATCGCCGTGATACCGAGGATCGCAAAAATGCCCTGACGGATAAGGTAGTACGCGGGGTTACCCTCTTCATAGTAGGCCGAGGGGAAACTGGCGGAAAACAGCATGATCAGGCCCACGCCCACAAGCGTAAGCACCAGCAGAAGATACGGAAGGTCCAGCGGTCCGCGGCCCGCTTCGCGCGCCGCCGCCTCGATGGCCTTCGCCCGCTCGCGCTGCTCCTGCCGCAGCAAGCGTTCTTCCTTGGTCATGCAGTCTTCCCCCTTTCATACTGATTGCAAACTCGCGCTCTGCGCGAGTTTGCCTCCATTTTGCAACCAAGCGTCGCAGACTTTCGCGCCCGCAGGCGCGAAATATTTTTAATCATTTTTCGCCGCGACCGGTGCGTGGCGAAAAATACTTCTCGCAGAGTGAGTGTCGAGCCGCCAAGGGCGGCGAGGCACAGAGCGCCGCGCATCCCCTCTCATTTTTGAGAAACGGCTTGCCGTTTCTCAAAAATGAAATCTGTTGAGTACTCCGAACAGCGCCGCCAGACAGCACAGCGCACTCACGCTGGTGAACACGGCGACAAGCTTTACCTCGCTCCAGCCGCAGAGCTCGAAGTGGTGGTGCAGCGGCGCCATTTTGAAAAGGCGCTTGCCGTGCGTCGCCTTGAAGTAGATGACCTGCAAAATGTCGGACAGCGTCTCGCAGATGTAGACAAAGCCGACGGGGATCAGTACAAGCGGCATATCGTAGGCAAAGGCCAGCGCCGCCACCGTGCCGCCAAGGAACAGCGAGCCTGTGTCACCCATGAAGACCTTGGCGGGGTGGAAATTATAGATGAGGAAGCCGAGAATTCCCCCGACGAGCGCCGCAGCATAAATGCCGAGCTGCTCATAGCCCTGCCACCAGATGGCGAGCACGGTGAAAAACAGGCCGACCGGCACCGTCACGCTGCCGGCCAAGCCGTCGATGCCGTCCGTGATGTTGACGGCGTTGACCGTGCCGACGATGACAAACGCCGCAAACACCATGTACACCCACCAGCTCATGACGATCTGCGTGTTGAAAAACGGCACGTAGAGGTTCGGCGTCAGCATGCCCTCAAAGCGCATCAGGCAGAGGAACGCGACCGCCGCGGCGAGCTGGAGCAGGAACTTCTGGATGGCCGTGAGGCCGAGGTTCTGCTTGTGCTTCACCTTTTCAAAGTCGTCTAAAAAGCCGATGCCGCCGAAGATCAGCGCAAAAAAGAAGATGTAGAGGTGCTCAAAGTCCCCCGCCATCATGCCCTTCCAGCCGCAGATCAGGATAGAGACGAAGATGCCGAGGATGAACATTAAGCCGCCCATCGTCGGCGTGCCGGCCTTTCCGGCGTGCCAGGTGGGGCCGTCCTCGCGGATGCTCTGTCCGGCCTTGAGCTTTCTCAGCTCAGGGACCAGAAATTTTCCCGTGATCGCGGAGACCGCGAAGCTCAGTATGCAGGCAATGATGATCTTCATGTTCGTTTTCCTTCGCCGCGTCGGCGGCGTCCTTCCTTTGTACTTGCGCGAACCTCTCGCGCACGACCTCCCTCTCGTCGAGGTGGTATTTTATCGTTCCGATCTCCTGATAGGTCTCGTGCCCCTTGCCGCAGAGGACGACGACGTCGCGCGCTTTCGCCTCGCGCAGAGCAAAGCCGATGGCCTCGCGCCGGTTCTCGATGACGGCGAACGGCGTTCTGCTCTCCAAAATGGCGGGGAGCACATCGCGCAGGATGGCGTAAGGATCTTCGGTGCGGGGATTGTCGCTCGTGAGAACAACGAAGTCCGAGAGCGCCGCGGCGATGCGGCCCATGCGGGGTCGCTTTGTCCTGTCGCGGTCGCCCCCGCAGCCAAAGAGCGCGATGACGCGCCCGTCGGCAAAGCCGCAGACCGTGGAGAGAATATTTTTGAGCCCGTCGGGCGTGTGCGCATAGTCAATGATGACGGTGAACGGTGCATCAAGCGGTACGACCTCGCACCGCCCCTTAACGCCGACACATTCCGTCAGCGCTTTTGCCGCGTCGGAAAGCGGCACGCCGAGCGCCTGCACGGCGCAGAGCGCCGCGAGCGCGTTATAGAGTGAAAAGCCGCCGGGGATGCCGATTTTCGTCTCCTCGTGGTCGAGGTCGGTGCAGGCGGTAAAGCGCACACAGTCGTTTTCGTAGCGGGCACGCCAGCCGACAAGGTCATTCGTCATGCCCTGCCCGAATGTGATCCGCTCGCTCGTAAAGCGGGCGAGCAAGCGCTCCGTCCACGCATCGTCACCGTTGACGCAGGCGATGTCACACCGGTCGAAAAGCCTCGACTTCGCGTCGCAGTAGGCCTCCATCGTGCCGTGGTAGTCAAGATGATCCTGCGTCAGGTTCGTGAAAACACCGACGCGGAATCGGATACCTTCTACCCTGCTCTGCATCAGCGCGTGGGACGAGACCTCCATCACGGCATAGGTGCAGCCCGCATCGACCATCTGGGCGAGCAGGCGCTGCACGGTCAGCGCGTCGGGCGTTGTGCGGTCGGTCGGGATGGTCTTGTCACTGATCAAATTCTGATTCGTGCCGATCAGGCCGACCTTTGCGCCCTTCGTGCGCTCCAAAAGCTGTTTGATAAGATATGTCGTGGTCGTTTTGCCGTTTGTGCCGGTCACGCCGACCACGGTGAGTCTTCCCGCCGGAGTACCATACCATACCGCCGCGCAAAGCGCAAGCGCTTTGTGCGCATCCGGCACTAAGATATAGGGAATTTCCGTCTCCGGCGGATGCTCGCACACGGCGCAGGCCGCGCCGCGCGCTTTGGCTTCGGCGATAAACTCGCCGCCGTCCTCCTTCTCCCCCGGCAGGGCGAAGAAGAGGAATCCCTCTTCTACCTTGCGGGAATCGAGCGCAAGGCCTCTGACTATCAGGTCAGGCGGCGCATGCACCGTTTTGTCTTCTAATGCGGAAATAAGCTCAGATAACTGCGTTTGAAAAATTCCTTTCGGAATTGGGTCTTGCTGTCTTTAGTCGCGCACCGAGCTGTCGCTGAACTGGACGCGCACGACCGTACCGGCCTCGACCTCCGTGCCCGCGGCGATGCTCTGCGAGATGGCGCGCACCGTGGACGAGCTTGCGTTCGTCGCGCCGGAAACGCCCATGATGAGCCCCGCGTTCACGATCTTCTGGTTCGCGGTCGCGGCGCTGTCGCCCACGACGTTCGGGACGATGCACTTGTCAGTCGACTTCTCCGCGCCGAGGTAGAGGATGATCTCCGCGCTGTTCGGTACGATCGCGCCGCCTGCGGGCGTCTGGTCGGTGACGGTATCGCCGCTGCCGACGGTACGGAAGCTGAAGCCGTTCGCGCTCAGGCGCTCGGCCGCCGCGTCCTTGCTGAGGCCGACGACGTTCGGCACAGTCTTATCCGCGCCGACGAGCTCTTCAGCGGTGTAGCTCGGCTCAATGCCGAGATACGGCAGGATCTCGCCCATGACGGAACTCGCCACGGGGGCGACCATGTTACCGCCGGAAACGTAGGTACCGGTCCACTTGCTCGGCTCGTCGAGCGTCAGGAGCATCATCACCTGCGGGTCATCCGCAGGGGCGAAGCACACGAACGAGACGATGACGCCGCCGCCGACCTTATCGGCCGTGCCGGTCTTGCCGCCGATGCGGTAGCCCGCGACCTGACCGTTCTTGCCCGTGCCGCTTGTGACCTCATACTCCATGATGTCGCGCACAAGCGCGGACGTCTCCTCGGAGACGACCTGACGGATGGGCGTGGAGTCGTGCTTGGAGACGACGTTGCCGTCCTGGTCGGTGATCTCTTCGACAAGATAGGGCGTATAGAGGTAGCCGCCGTTGACGCAGGCGCACTGCGCCGCCAGCAGCGCGATAGGCGTGACGTTGAAGTTCTGGCCGAAGGCGTAGCACGCCAGCGCCAGCGTCGAATATTTAATTTCGCTGTTGACGAAGCCGCTGGCCTCGCCCGTGGTGTCGACGCCGGTCTTCTCCGTCAGGCCAAAGTCCAGCATGTACTGGTAAAACTTGTCGTTGCCGATGCGAAGGCCGATGTTGATGAACGCGGGGTTGCAGGAGTTGGCGAACGCCTGCGTCAGGTTTTGCTGGCCGTGACCGGGCGCGCGCTTGGAGCAGTTGATGGTCTCGCCCTCGATTTTTACGCTGCCGCTGCAATAGAAGCCCGTGTTCAGGTCGACAACGTTTTCCTCAAGCGCCATCGCGAGCGTCAGTGTTTTGAACGTGGAGCCCGGCTCGTAGGTGTCGTTGATGGCCTTGCTGCGCCACTGCTTGTTGAGAAGGTCTCTCATGTTTTCGAGGACCTGCTCCTCCGTCATGCCGGAGGTCAGAAAGTCGTTGTAGACCGTGCCGGGGGAATTCAAGTCGTAGGTCGGCAGCGACGCCATCGCCAGCACCGCGCCGGTGTTGACATCCATGACGATGCCCTCGGCGCCCTTGCCAGTGCCGAAGCGCGCCTCGAGCTCCTGCACACCTTTCTCAAGGTAATACTGAATGGTCGTGTCGAGCGTCGTGTGCAGGTCGCAGCCGTTTTCCGCGTCGAAATACTGGTCGTACTGGTAGAGCACGGAGCGGCCGTCGCGGTCGCGCGCGGTGACGACCATACCGTTCTCGCCGGTCAGCTCGTCGTTGTACGCCGCCTCAAGGCCCATCGCGCCGCCGTTTTCATTGGCAAAGCCGATGACCTGTGAGGCGAGCGTCCCCTTGGGATAGGTCCTCTTGCTCGTCGGACGAATGAAAACGCCCTTGAGGTCGTTCTCATTGATGAATTCGCGCACCTTGTCGGCGAGCTCATCGTCCGCTTTTTTCTTGAGCTCTTCGTACTGCGAGTTCGTTTTCTCCATCTTTTTGAGGATGTCAGCGGGGTCAAGGTCCAGAATTTCAGCAAGGCCGCCCGCGATCAGGTTTTGATCCTGATCGTTTTCGATGATCTCCTTCGGAGAGATGAAAATATCCTCCGCCGAGGCGGACATCGCGAGGATCGTGCCGTTTCGATCGTAGATCGTGCCGCGGCTCGCCTCCACCGTGGTGCGCAGCGTTTGCTGGCGCACAGCGACGGACTGGAGCTCGTCATGCTCGGTGATCTGCCAGTGATAGAGTTGGGTGAAGAGCAGCACAAACGTCAGCACGCCGAACACACCCAGAAGCAGCAGCGTTCTTGTCTGAATGATGCGGTTTGCGCGGCGCGCGGATTCGGGCCGTCTTTTCTGGTTCTGGGGGCGTGGTGCCACAGTCGTTCATCCTCCTTAAAAATGGAAAAGGAGTAAGGAAGCTCCTTACTCCTTATGTATAGCTTCGCTCATTTGAAATATTCCACCACTGCGCATACGCCGTTGCCAAGCGACGTGAGCACCCGCGACAAAACGTTCTGGCTCTTCTGCTGGTAGACGACCACGCTGTCGGGCTCCGACAGGTCGATGTAGTAGACCTGCGAGGCGCTGGGCTTGGCCATACCGGCTGCGGCCGCCGCCTCCTTGATGGTGGTGAGGTCAAAGGTTTTTTCGTAGCGCGTGAGCAGCGCGACATGCTCGTCCTCGAGCGCGGAGATCTCCTTCTGCACGGAGACGACCTGCGCGGAGATTTCCGTCAGCTGTGCGCGGCACATGATCATCAGCGCGACCATTGCGGCCAGCGCCATAAAGCCGCACAGCGTGCCGAGCGAGACCTTTTCGCGTTGACGGCGGACGGGCGCAGCCTTTTTCTGCACCTTCCGCTGCGGGGGACGCATGAATTCCTCGCGCTGACGCTCGTGCTCGCGCTCGTATTCACGCTCGCGGCGCAGCCTGCGCTGGCGCTCTTCGTAGGCGGGATCGTAAGCGAGATTGCCATTGACTCGTCCGCTGTAGCGGCGGTATTTCATGTTCTGCTCTCTGCGGCTGGCCATGGCGATCTCCTTTCTTTTGCGTATTTTCGGCTGTTGTCAGCACTTTTCCGCGACGCGCAGCTTGGCGCTGCGGGCACGGGGATTCTCTGCGAGTTCTTCTTCGCCCGAAACGATGGGCTTTCTTGTGATGAGCTTGACCTTTGGCTTTCGTCCGCACACGCACACCGGAAATTCCGGCGGGCAGATGCAACCCTGTGCAAGCTCCTGTAATTTCTTCTTGACGATGCGGTCTTCGAGCGAGTGGAACGTGATGACCGCGAGCCGTCCGCCCGGTTTCAGATTTTTCTCCGCCGCGTCGAGCATCGGCGGAAGCTCGCCCAGCTCGTCGTTCACGGCAATGCGGATGGCCTGAAAGCTGCGCTTGGCAGGGTGCTGCTTTTCGCGCAGCGCGCTCGCGGGCATGGCCGAACGGATGATATCGGCGAGCTCAAGCGTCGTTTCGATGGGCTTTTGCTCGCGGTGCTGGCAAATTCTCTTCGCGATGGCGGGCGCATAGCGCTCCTCGCCGTATTCAAAGAGGATGCGGCGCAGCTCTTCATAAGAATAGGTATTCACGACCTCGCGCGCGGTCAGTGCGGCGGATTCGTCCATGCGCATATCGAGCGGCGCGTCCTGCTTGTAGGAAAACCCGCGCTGCGCTTCGTCGAGCTGCGGGGAGGAAACGCCGAGGTCAAAAAGCATCCCATCCACGCCGTGGACGCCCAGCTCGTGCAGCACAGCATCGAGCGCGCTGAAATTGCTGTGGACGAGCGTGACCTTGTCCAAATAATCGCCAAGGCGGCGGTTTGCCGCTTCGATCGCAGTCTCGTCACGGTCAAGCGCAATGAGACGGCCAGTCGTCAGGCGGCGCACGATCTCGAGCGAATGTCCGGCGCGGCCGAGCGTGCCGTCCACATAGATGCCGTCGGGCTTGATGGCGAGCGCGCCGAGGCACTCGTGCAACAGTACCGGCTTATGGCCGTAGTTCTCTTCCATATCAGAATCCCAGCTCTTCCATCACGGCGGCCAGATTCTCGGGATTGAGCTCCTCGGCCTCGATCTCTGCCCACTTCTCCGCATTCCAGATCTCGGCGCGGTTCGAAACACCGATCACGACCACGTCTTTTTCAAGGTGGGCGTAGGCTCTGAGCTTCTGCGGCAGCACGATGCGCCCCTGCGCGTCGGGCTCGCACTTGGCGGCGTTGGCGAAGAGCGGGCGCATGGCCTTGGTCTTCGTGTAGGGCAGGCTTTCAAACTTTTCGGTGAAGCGCGCCCAGGAGGCGTCGGAATAGATGCTCAGGCAGGAGTCCATGCCCATGGTGACATAAAACGTGTCGCCGAGCTCCTCGCGCAGCTTCGCGGGGATAAAGAGCCGCCCCTTGGCGTCGATCGTGTGCTGATACTGACCCGTCACGGCGGCTGACCCCCTTTTTCTGTGCATTTTCGCATACAGAGGGCACGAAAGCGCGGCCTTTTCTTCATTTTGGAAAAAGCCGTGCCGCGTCCGATCTGATGCTTATGTGGGAAAGTAAGCCATTTTCATGGTATGATACACCACTTTTCCCCACCCTTGTTTTGAGTATACGAGATTCACATAAAAAATGCAAGCAGAAATTTCCCTGAGATTTCAAGCCTTTTACCGCTTTTTCCTGTGAAGATTCGGCCAGTGCGCCGTATTTTTAAAACGCATGTTCTACTTTGGTTTTGGTTAAAAAAGGGCCGCCACAATATCTTGTGGCGGCCCTTTATGCTATGCCCAAATATAGATTATGTCTACCGATCATGTCGGTTTTTGTCACTTTTGACAAAATTTTATCCGTTCTGCGTCTGCTTTTCAGCTGACTGTGCCAGCTCCTCGCGGCGCTTCTGCATCTGCTCGGCAGAGGCGGCGCGGAAGCGCACGCGGGACTGCTTGACCTCCTCGAGCGCCATCTGGATGGCCTCCTCGGTGCGGCGCAGCGCATCCTCGGTGTACTCGTTGGCCACGCGGTACATTTCGCGCGAGCGGTCCTCGGCCTTTTTGATGATCTCGTGGCTCTTTTCGCGGGCGATACCGAGCACCTCGGTCTCGGAGACCTTGTTCTTCGCGTCCTGCTCGGCCTGCTGCATCATGCGCTCGACGTCGCGCTTGGCGGCCTTGACATAGTCCTCCTTCGCGCGGATGAGCTCCTGCGCGCGGGAAAGTTCCACCGGCAGCTGGGCGCGGATCTCGTCGAGCAGATCGAGCGCCTCGTCGCGGTTCAGAATGCACTTGTCGCTCGTCAGCGGCGCGTTCTTCGCGCCGTCGATCATCTCGTAAAGCATATCCAAAAGATGCTGCACATCATTGTTCGCCATGGTCTTCTCTCCATCCTTTCACAAGCTCCGCCGCGCGCAGCGGCATATATTTTTCAAGGTCTTGTCCGTATTTGATCATCTCGCGCACCATCGTGGAGCTGATGTGCTGAAACTTCGGCTCCGCGACCAGCAGCACCGTTTCGAGCGCGCCGTCCGACACATCGCGATAGATGAGCGAAAGCTGCTGCTCGGCGTCAAAATCCACGCTGTTGCGCACGCCGCGCACGAGAAACTGCGCGTTTTTGCGCAGCGCGTAGTCGGTCAGAAGTCCGCCGCCGAGCTCAGCTTCCACATTGGGGAACTCCTCGACGCTCGCGCGCATGAGCGCGAGCTTCTGCTCGTCGGTGAACATCGGGTGCGTCTTCGTCCCGTTCGGCACGATGGACACATACACGCGGTCAAAGAGCTTCGATGCGCGCGCGATAATGTCCTGATGTCCGATCGTCACAGGGTCAAACGAGCCGGGAAACACTGCGATTCTCATGCCTCTTCCTCCACCGCGCGGTGATAGATGCTCACCTTGATCTTGCCGTAGCGGTACTCGCGATACAGTCCGTACGGCGCGGGAAGCTCGGGAAGCGTCTGGTTCTGCGGACTTTCCGCGACCATTATACCATGGGGTGATAAAATGTCAAACTGCGCGATCTTTTCCATCGCCTGCTCCAAAAGTCCGCTTTCGTACGGCGGATCGAGGAAGATGATGTCGAACCTCCCGCTCTGCGTGCCGAGCGCGGCGAGCGAATCACCGCAGATGACCTGCGCGTTTTCTTCCAGATGGCACAGCGCGAGATTTTCGCGCACGAGCTTGACCGCGTCTGCACGCTTGTCAACAAAAAGCGCGCTTTTTGCCCCACGCGAAAGCGCCTCGATGCCGAGCTGCCCCGTGCCCGCAAAAAGATCGAGCACGCGCGCATCCTCCACGTCGAACTGGATACAATTAAAAATACTTTCCTTGACCTTGTCGGTCGTCGGGCGGGTCTCCATGCCCTTGAGCTCGCCCAGCCGCCGTCCGCGCGCCGAGCCTGTGATAACTCTCATGTTTATCCCTCCGCAGCGCCCAAAGCGGGCGCAATGAACTCGTTAGTTTCCATAATACGTGAATTTCCGTTTATTTTCAATAGAGTCCTTGACATTTTCCCGCATTTTACGCAAAATATTTTCTCTTGTTATTCTGCACCGCTTCGTATATAATGATATAGTCATATCATATCGACCAGGGAGAAAGGAGTATCTTCCATGATCAGGCTACAAACCGAAAAGGGCGAAGTCAGCATTTCCGACGCCGCCCTGTCTAATATCACCGGCGCCGCGGCCACGAGCTGCTTTGGCGTCAAGGGCATGGCCTACCGCTCGATGACCGACGGGCTCGTCCATCTGCTGCGCCGCGAGGCGATGAGCAAGGGCGTGCGCATCATTCCCCACGAAGAAGGGGACATTTCCATCGAGCTGCACATCGTTGTGGAGCACGGCGTGAACATCGCCGCCGTCTGCCGCTCCATCATCAATCAGGTGCGCTATATGGTCAGCGAAAACACCGGCGCAAGCATCCGCAGCATCGACGTTTGCGTCGACAGCATGAATATGTAAAAACCGAGGAGGACATCATCCTATGCACGATACCATCAATGGTGCCATGTTCAAGGAGATGCTGCTCTTCGGCACCGTCTCCATCGCACAGGCACAGCAAGCTATCAATGATTTGAATGTATTCCCCGTTCCCGACGGCGACACGGGCACGAACATGAGTCTTACCATCCAGACCGCGGCGCAGGAGCTCAAGAAGATCGAGCCCGCGACGGTCGATCAGGCCGCCTCTGTCACGGCGTCCGCGCTGCTGCGCGGCGCGCGCGGCAACTCCGGCGTCATTCTGTCGCTTCTCTTCCGCGGCATCTCCAAGGAACTCAAGGGCTGCAAGGAGGCCGACGGCGCGGCGTTTGCCGCCGCGCTTCAGGAGGGTGTCGCCGCGGCGTATAACGCCGTGATGAAGCCCGCCGAGGGCACGATCCTGACCGTTTCGCGTCTCGCTGCCGAGCGCGCCGTGAACGCGGCCGAGGAGCACAACAGCGTCGAGTACGTCATCGAGCAGGCCATCGCCCAGGGCGAGATCACGCTCGCGCAGACGACTGACATGAACCCCGTTCTCAAAAAGGCCGGCGTCGTCGACGCGGGCGGCAAGGGCTTCCTGCTGATTCTCGGCGGTATGCTCAGCGCCCTGCGCGGCGAGGAGCGCCCCGAGCTCACCGAAGAGAATGCACAGGAGAAGGCCGATTTTGCCATGCTCAACGAAGAGGACATCACCTTCACGTTCGACACCGTGTTCATCGTCCGCAAGAGCGGACGCAGCATTGAGCCGTTCCGCCGCTTCCTCGACGGCATCGGCGATTCGCTCGTCATCGGCGAGGACGACGAGGCTTTCAAAGTCCACGTTCACACCGACATTCCGGGCGAGGCGCTGACCGAGGCGCAGAAGTACGGCACGCTCGAGCTCGCGAAGATCGAGAACATGCGCACGCAGGCCCAGCAGCTCGCCGCCGGCGGCAAGGCCCAGTCCACCGACGACCTTGAGGCCATCGAGCAGGAGCTCGAAGCCGCCGAGCACGAAAATGCCGGTGAAGCCGAGCCCGAAAAGGACTTTGGCTTCCTCGCGGTCTGCGCGGGTGAGGGCCTTGCGAACGTCTTCACCGACCTTGGCGCCGACGGCGTCATCAGCGGCGGACAAACTATGAATCCCTCGACCGAGAGCATCCTCAAGGAGATCAAAAAGGTCCCCGCGCACACCGTTTTCGTGCTGCCGAACAACAAAAACATCATCATGGCCGCACAGCAGTGCATCGGCCTGACGGAGAAGACCGTCGTGGTCATCCCAACCGCCTCCATCCCGCAGGGCGTGAGCGCGATGATGGCCGTCGATCCCGACATGAGCGATGCAGACGCCATCGCCAAGGCGATGACGGACGCCGCGCAGTGCGTCTCCACCGCGCAGATCACCTACGCCGCGCGCAATTCCGATTTTGACGGCTTCGACATCCACGAGGGCGATTATCTGGCACTTCTGGACGGCAAGCTGCTCGGCACCGACCGCGACGTCTCCGCGCTGCTCGACGGGCTCTCCGACGAGGCAGCGTCCCGCGAAGCGGAGTTCATCACCGTCTTCTACGGCGAGGATGTGAATGAAGAGGACGCGCACAAGGCGTGCGACGCCTTCACCCGCAAGTGCCCGGATGCCGAGGTCAATCTGATCTGCGGCGGCCAGCCGGTCTATTACTATATCATCTCGATCGAATGACCCAAGCACAGCAAAGCGGAGCAGGATTTCTCCTGCTCCGCTTTTTTCTGCCCGTCAGACGTTCATCTTCCGCCCGAGGAGCTTCATCAAGAGCTCTGCGTGGCGGTATTCGTCTTCGCTCATCGCCGCAAACAGCTTGCTGAGGCACAGATCCAGCGTCTCCTCTCCCGCGCGGGCGTAATTGTAGCCCGCACAGGCCTCCGCATGGTAGAGGCTGCGCAGCAGCGCGCAGAGGTCGCACGTATCCGGCTGCTCCACGCACACGCGCGGGCAGTATGCCTTGCCGGTGATTAAGTAGATCGCGGCAGCCAGATCGCGCGCGTGGCGCTTCTCGTCCTCGCTCAGCGCGCGGAAGGCTCGCGCCATCTCGCGCCGCGGCGTGCACGAGGAGAGATACGCGTACACCTGCGCGTCGCCAAGTTCCTCGCGCAGAAAGCCCTGCAGCACCTCGACCGATACGCTTGCCTCGCTGCCCATGCAGCAAGGGTTCGCCTCCGCGCCCGGGAGCGTGAGCTCGCTATCCTGTGCGCTCATCTGTGTGTTTGCATTGTCCGCCATCGGGTACGGGTCCTCCCCCGGCGCGACGCGCTTCCACACCTCGCGGCATGCTTCATAGTCGCAGGCGCAGGGCTTTTTTATTTCCGTCATGTTCTTCTTCCCCTTTCCGGAACGGTTCTCGTCTCTATCCTATGCGTGCATTTTTCAGGCGTGCAGAGCCGATATTTCCCTATTTCCCGCAGGGAAAAAGAAAATCTTGAAAATCGCACCTCTCTCGTTGATTTTTTCCATTTTTTCTGGTAAACTACATTTGTTTTGTATTTTTGCGCATTTTGTTGCATTTGCAACTTTTCATTCTCTGCCATCCGGTCCATACTAAAGACAAGCAATGGCAGTTTCTGTAAGGAGGTCTTCTTTTCATGCTGGAACTGAAGCACATCACCTATACCGTCTCCACCCCTGAGGGAGAGCAGACGATCTTAAACGACATTTCCATCGACATTCCTGACCGCAAGCTCATCGTCTTCACCGGCCCCAACGGCGGCGGCAAGACGACGCTCGCCAAGGTCATCATGGGCCTTGTCACGCCGACGGGCGGCCAGATCCTCTTCAACGGTCAGGACATCACGCACCTTGGCATCACCGAGCGTGCGAAACTCGGCATCAGCTACGGCTTTCAGCAGCCGCCGCGCTTCAAGGGCATCACGGTGCGCGACCTTCTGACCATCGCCTCGGGCGATGCAAACCTCAGCAAGGACAAGTGCTGCAAGTACCTCACGCAGGTAGGCCTCTGCGCCAACGACTATCTCGACCGCGAGGTCGACGTCTCCCTCTCCGGCGGCGAGGTCAAGCGCATCGAGATCGCAACGCTCCTTGCCCGCGGCAGCGAGCTGATGATCTTCGACGAGCCTGAGGCCGGCATCGACCTGTGGAGCTTCGCCCGCCTGACTGAGACGTTCGAGCAGCTGCGCCAGCGCGAGCTTGCGACGATGATCATCATCTCGCATCAGGAGCGCATCATCCAGCTCGCCGACGAGATCGTCGTCGTGGGCGGCGGCGAGCTCAAGCACCGCGGCAGCACAGAAGAAATTTTCCCGCTCATCATGGCGGACACGCTGGGCTCCTGCCCGGTGCTGAACAAGTAAGGAGGTAGTACACAATATGATCACCGAAATCGACGCTTCCCTGCTTGAAAAGATCGCCGACCTGACGGGCAAGCCCGTCGGCGCGTTCAACATTCGAAAGGACAGCGGATGCGAGGCGCGCCAGTCCACCGAGCACATCGCCATCGACCCGCAGCCCGAGGGCAAAAGCGGCATCATCATCCGCATCAAGGACGGTACGAAGGGCGAGCAGTGCCACATCCCCGTCATCATCAGTAAGAGCGGCGTGACCGAAATGGTCTACAACGACTTCTACGTCGGCGAGAATTGCGACGTTGAGATCGTCGCAGGCTGCGGCATCCACAACTCCGGCTGCAACGAGAGCCGCCATGACGGCATCCACACCTTCTACATTGGCAAAAACTCCCACGTGCGCTACTCGGAAAAGCACTACGGCGAGGGCGACGGCAGCGGCACGCGCGTGATGAACCCCACCACGATCGTCTACCTTGACGAGGGCGCGAGCATCCAGATGGAGACCGTGCAGATCCGCGGCATCGACTCCACCGTGCGCAAGACGAAGATCGTCTGCGGCAAGGACGCCGAGGCCGTCATCACCGAGCGCCTTCTCACTCACGGCAAACAGCACGCCGAGAGCGACATGGAGATCGAGCTCAACGGCGAAGATGCGCGCGGCCGCGTCATCTCCCGCTCTGTTGCGCAGGATGAGTCCAAGCAGATCTTCCACCCCGTGGTCGTCGGCAACAGCAAGTGCTTCGGCCATGTGCAGTGCGACTCGATCATCATGGGCAAGGCCACGATCGAATCCATCCCCGCCATCACCGCGAATTCGACCGACGCGCAGCTCATCCACGAGGCTGCCATCGGCAAGATCGCAGGCGACCAGCTCTTAAAGCTCCAGACCCTTGGTCTCACCGAGGAGGAGGCCGAAGACACGATTCTCAAGGGCTTCCTCGCCTGAAAAATTTGATAGGAACCGACGAAAAAGCGCGACGCCCGAGATCGGGCATCGCGCTTTTTCTGTTGCTGTGTTGGTTCAATCGGTGAAATCAGGATAACCGTCCTTGAGAGACTCATCGTAGATTGCACGCTCGCCGCCGATGAATTTGGGACGCGTCCGCGCGGCCAGCACAATGGCCTGACCGATGCGGTTCTGCTTCAAGCGAACGGGAACGGCGACCTTTTTGAGGTGCATGCCGATCAGCGTGCCGCCGATATCAAGTCCGGCGTCGGCGTGTATCTCTTCGAGCGCCACGGGATGGCGGAACGCTTTGTACGCGGCCGTCGCAAACGAGCTGCCCGCCTTGGGCTGAGGCAGGACATTGACGATCTCGCCGTTCGGCACAGCCTCGTGCTCCACGATCAGCGCGCGGTTCAAATGCTCGCAGCACTGGGCGGCAAGATACACGCCCATGGGCGAAAATACGCTGGAGAGCCCTCGGAAGATGGCGTCCGCCACCTCCGGCGTCGACCAGCTGCCAACCTGATGGCCCACGACCTCGCTCGTGCTGCAGCCGATGACGACGATCTGTCCGCGGCGCAGATGTGCGATCTCCGCAAGCTCGCGCGCCGCCTCTGCCGCCTCCTGCTCCGCCTGTTCCACCAGGCGATGATTTTCTACCTCATGTACGATTCCCGCCATGATCTGACACCTCTTTAGAAATTTATTATGCCAGCTTCTCCGTCACCTTGGCGCGCTCAAGCACCGTGACCAGCAGCACGCCGACCACGAGGCCGACCGCACCCTGGAAGATGTTGCCGGGGATGCTTGCCGCAGCGGCAAGGCCCTTGCCCAGCAGGAGAGAAGCGTAGCCGAAATAGCCGAGCACCATGATGATCTCGCTCACAACGCCGCCGGCGATGCGGGAGGTCGCAGTGCGGCCCATCTTTTCATACATCAGCGCAGCGACCAGCGCCATCACGCCCTTGATGACCAGGGTGCCCGGAGCGTAGTGCGCATAGCCGAGGAAAATGTCTGCCAGCATCGAGCCGATGCCGCCCGCCGCAAAGCCATACCAGGGGCCCAGCAGCCAGCCGGACAGCAGCACGAAGCAGTCACCCAGGTTCACATAGCCCTGCATCGGAGAGGGGATCTGCACGACCATCGTCGCCACGCAGACAAGCGCCGCAAGCAGTGCGGCAAGGACAAGCTTTCTGATCTTTTTATCGTTCATGATTGGGTGCTCCTTTGTTTTGATTGTTGGCCGTATTATATCCCGTCCTGGTATTATTCATATAGTCAAAACAAAACAAATTATGCAGACCAGATTTGCCCTAAGCTGGAAAAAAGCGGCGCAGCCAGTGCTGCGCCGCACATTGGGAAGGATTTAGTCCTCCTTGGTCTCCTCGGCTTCGGAAGGCTCCTTGGGTTCCTCCGCAACGGGCGCTTCCTCTTCCGCGTCCTTCTCGATGGTCACCTCGATGATGGGCTCCTGCGCCTTCTTGGCAGCGGCAGCCTCAGCCTTGGCGGCCTCGTAAGCGGCGAGCTTCTTCTGAGAGGCCTTGATGGCCGCGACGATATCGGCGACCGCTTCGGGCGCGTCACCCTCGAGCGTGGAGACATACCACTCGCCGATGGCGCGGTAGTTCTTGTCCATGCTGCGGCGCTCAGATGCCATCTCATACTCGGTCTTGGCCTTATCGGCAACGGCATTTGCCTTTTCACCGGCAACGGCCGCGACCTGCTGTGCCTTCTCAGTCGCCACGAACGCGACGTCCTGAACCTTCTTGCTGAAGTTATCGAAAAATGCCATAGTACTTTCTCCTTTCAAACCGTGTCCTCGGGTTTGTTATTGACAGTATAAGCTACCGGGGCTTTCATTTCAATGGATAATTTACGACAAAAGTATAAATTTTTTGTGACAGCGTTCACTTTTTCTCGACCCAGCCCTGCGCGCAGCCGACGGCGCGCTTCCAGCCGCGGTACAGCTCCTCACACTCGTACTGCGCCCGCTCGGGGGTGAAGACGCGCTCGCTGCACCGGAGAGTGCTCAGCTCGTCCAAGTCCTTCCACACGCCCGCGGCCAGACCCGCGAGCGATGCCGCGCCAAACGCCGTCGTCTCGACCATCGCGGGCCGGTCGACCGGAATGCGCAGCAAATCCGCCTGAAACTGCATCATCAAATCGCTGACGCTCGCGCCGCCGTCGACACGCAGAAGGGAGATCTCGCAGCCGGCGTCCTGCCGCATGGCGGTCATCAGGTCGGTGACCTGATAAGCGATGGATTCGAGCACTGCGCGGGCGAAGTGCGCCTTCGTCGTGCCGCGCGTGATGCCCACGACGCAGCCGCGCGCATACATATCCCAATACGGCGCACCGAGGCCCGTGAACGCGGGCACTAAGTAAATGCCGCCGCTGTCGGGAACGGATTCTGCCAGAATGTCGCACTCGTGCGAGGTCGAAATGACTTGCAGCTCGTCGCGCAGCCATTGAATGGCCGATCCCGCGTTGAAGACGCTGCCCTCGAGCGCGTAGGTCGTCTCGCCGTTTAAGCTCCAGCCCACCGTCGTCACCAGTCCCGCGCGCGAGCGCACCGGCGCGCCGCCGACGTTCATCAGCGTGAAGCAGCCCGTGCCGTAGGTGTTCTTCGCCTGTCCGCGCGTAAAGCAGCCCTGCCCGAACAGCGCCGCCTGCTGGTCACCCGCCGCGCCGCAGATCGGCACGCCCGCGAGCTCTTCGAGCCCTTCGATGCCCTCCGCCACCGTGCCGTAGACCTCGGAGTTGGACACGGGACGCGGCAGAATGTTCATCGGAATGTCCAGCAGCGCGCAGAGCTCTTCATCCCACGAAAGCGTGTGGATGTTGAAGAGCATCGTGCGGCTGGCGTTCGAGTAGTCCGTCACGTGGACCTTGCCGCCCGTCAGCCTCCAGATGAGCCATGTCTCCACCGTACCGAATAAAATTTCGCCGCGCTCGGCCCTTTCCCGCGCGCTGGGGACGTGGTCGAGCAGCCACTTGATCTTCGTCGCGGAAAAGTAGGCGTCGATGTGCAATCCTGTTTTCTCGGCCACAAGCTCGCTCACGCCGCGCTTTTCGCGAAGGGCATCCGCGATGTCCGCCGTGCGGCGGCACTGCCAGACGATGGCGTTGTGGATGGGCTCGCCCGTCGCGCGATCCCAAAGAATCGTCGTCTCGCGCTGGTTCGTGATGCCGATCGCCGCGACTGCGCGGCCAAGGCCCGATTCGCGCAAGGCCTGCGCGGCAACGGCGCGCTCGCTCTCCCAGATCTCGTTCGGGTCGTGCTCGACCCAGCCGGGCTGCGGATAATACTGCCGAAACGGCTGCTGCGCGTGTCCGCCGACACTGCCATCGCGCCCGAACAGAATGGCGCGCGAGCTGGTCGTCCCCTGATCGAGCGCCAAAATATACCGCTGCATGAAGATACCCCCTTGTTCATTTGGACCGCCTTATGCTATACTAATGAATGAGATTATATCATGCAGGAGGGTTTTGCGCCATGGCTATTTGCAGGGAATTTTACTTTCCCTCGTCGGACGGCTCCTCGCGCATTCACGCGGCGGAGTGGACGCCCGAGAGCGGTGAGATCATCGGCGTTTTACAGATCGCGCACGGCGTGGCGGAATACGGCATGCGCTACGCGCCGTTTGCCGAATTTATGACCGAGCACGGCTTTGCCGTCGTGGCGAACGACCACCTCGGCCACGGCCTTTCCGCCGAGAAGGACGCCGACACGCTCTATTTCGGCCCGCGCGACGGCTGGAAACATGTTGTGGACGACATGTACGCCCTGCGCTGCCGCACGAAGGAAAAATATCCCGATGTTCCCTATTTTCTCATGGGCCACTCGATGGGCTCGTTTTTAACGCGCACCTATCTCATCCGCTATCCCGGCACCGTCGACGCCGCCATCATCATGGGCACGGGGCACCAGTCCCCCGCAATCGTCGCGGGCGGGCGCGCCATCGCCAAGGCCGCGGGCAAGCGCCACGGCTTCAAGGCGCACTCTCCGCGCGTGGAGGCGCTGGCTTTCGGTGCTTACAACAAGGCGTTCGCGCCCAACCGCACGGAGGTCGACTGGCTCAGCGCGAGCGACAACAATGTTGACGCCTACATTGCCGACCCCCTCTGCGGTCAGAAGGCGAGCATCGGCCTCTTCTACGAAATGCTCGGCGGCATCCGCTTCATCAGCACGCCGAAAAACATCGCGTCGATGAACCGCAACACGCCCATTCTCTTCATCTCCGGCGACAAGGACCCTGTCGGCGAGATGGGCAAGGGCGTCAAGCGCGCATACGAGGCCTTCCGCCGCGCCGGCGTGCGCGACGTGGAGCTGAAGCTCTACAAGGGCCTGCGGCACGAGATTCTGAACGAAGACTGCCGTGCCGTGGTCTATAACGACCTGTGGAGCTGGATCGAAAAACATTTATGAATAAAGTCAGGAAGGCGAACCGTCAGGCGGTTCGCCTTCTTTTACTTCGGAGCAACGTTCGCGGCGTCAAAGCGTCGATATCGTGCGTCGTGAGCAGGACGCGCGCGGTCAGGATGCCGTCAAGCGTGACGAGGAACACCGCCAGCGCCGCGGCCCACTCTGGAAGCAGTGCGGCATAGCCCTCCAGAACCGGCTGCACATACCGCACGGCGAGCATCGACAATATTCCCCAGCAGATGGAAAACGGCAGGCAGATGCGGCCGTTCACGTCGCATTTGGTCGAAGAATAGTCCCAGAACTGCACTTGAAACAGCCTTTCATAGCCCCAGTGCACGGCGTATTCCATCGCCGTCGCCGCGAGCATACCGAGCAAGATCTGCTCCCACGCGCCGGGGAGCTTTTCCGCCCCCAGCAATAAAATCGTGACCATTGCAAAGCCGTACACCGGACACAGCGGCAGGAACACGAAGCACCGCCGCAGCCGGTGGCTCGAGCTTGTCGCTGCGGCGAAGAGCTTTTCCAGGCAATAGCCCAAAAAGCTGTAAGCAAACCAGTACCAGATATGATCCATTTCTTCCTCCGCGTCCGTTTTTTTCAGTATAGCCCGCGCAGATGGAAAAATGCGTGCCGCGCGCGTTGCAAAGCGCGGCGAATCATGGTAAAATGACAAAAAATCGACAGGAGAACACAACTATGCCTGATACCTGGGAAGCTCTGGAACACGACTGCAAAAATTGCCGCGAATGCTCGCTGTGGGAGACGCGCACGAACGTCGTCTTCGGCGTCGGCAATCAGAATGCTGAAGTTTTATTCATCGGCGAAGGCCCCGGCGCGAACGAGGATGCGCAGGGCGTGCCATTCGTCGGCAGGGCCGGTCATCTGCTCGACGACATGCTTGAGATCATCGGCCTCAAGCGCGACGATGTGTATATCGCCAACATCGTCAAGTGCCGCCCGCCGGAAAACCGCGACCCGCTCGGCGTGGAGCAGGACGCCTGCATCGGCTATCTTCGCCGTCAGGTCGCGCTGCTGCGGCCCAAGATTATTGTCTGTCTCGGACGCATCGCGGCCATGCGCATCATCAAGCCCGACTTCAAGATCACGCGTGAGCACGGGCAGTGGTTCGAAAAGAACGGCTTTCAGATGATGGCCGTGTATCACCCCGCGGCACTGCTGCGCGATCCGCGCCGCAGGCCCGAGTCGTTTGAGGATTTCAAGGGCTTACAGCAGAAGATCAATGAGCTTTGCGAGCACACCCATGCCGTTTCCTAATGCAAATAGCATACTTTTCGGTGCTGTGCCCTGCCAAATTCCTACATAAATGGTGTTTTTTGGATAAAAATGCTATTGACGGCCATTTTTGTGTGTGCTATATTACTACCATCCTTTTTGAAAGGACTTGGAGCTTGAGTGATGAAGACTGTTGTAAGCAACGTTGCATATCGCTTTTACTATTACTCTTACTTTTACTTTAAGGACAAGGTAAGAGCGATTTGTGATGCCCGTAGCTGAAAGGTCTTTCGAACCAACACTTGAAGGTCACTTCAAAAAGAGTTGAGTCAAGGAACCCGCCGTATGGACCACAAGTCCTTACAGCGGGTTTTATTGTTATCAGCGAGAAATAAAAATTGGAGGAAAAAAAGCATGAACACCAAACGCATCATTTCTCTTGTTGCCTCTCTTGCCCTCGTTCTCAGCCTGAGCGTGGGTCTGACCGGCTGCGGCGATAAGGCCGCACAGGACGACAATCAGGGCAGCACCGACGGCGAAGGCACGAAGTACACCGTCGGCATCTGCCAGCTCGTGCAGCACGAGGCACTCGACGCTGCCACCCAGGGCTTCATCGACGCGCTGAATGAGGCGCTGCCCGGCCAGGTCGAATTCCAGAACAAGAACGCTTCCGGCGACAACGCCAACTGCTCCACCATCGTCAACGGCTTCGTTTCCGACGGCGTTGACCTCATCATGGCGAACGCCACCGGCGCGCTGACCGCCGCCGCTGCCGCCACGAGCGACATTCCCATCCTCGGCACTTCCATCACCGCTTACGGCGTTGCTCTTGATATTGACGACTTCAACGGCACTGTCGGCGGCAACATCTCCGGCACCTCCGACCTCGCTGACCTCGAGGCTCAGGCCAACATGATCACCGAGTGGTTCCCCGAGGCCAAGAAGGTCGGCCTGCTGTTCTGCTCCGCCGAGCCCAACTCCCGCTACCAGATCGGAGAGGTCGCCAAGTGCCTCTCCGATAAGGGCATTGAAACGAAGGAATTTGCCTTTACCGACACCAACGACGTCGCTTCCGTCACGCAGTCCGCTGCCGACTACTCCGACGTTGTCTACGTCCCCACCGATAACACCGCCGCTTCCAACACCGAGGCCATCGCAAACGTTCTCGTTCCCGCGGGCGTGCCTGCCATCTGCGGCGAAGAGGGCATCTGCAAGGGCTGCGGCGTCGCGACCCTCTCCATCAGCTACTATGACCTCGGCGTGACCACCGGTAAGATGGCCGCCAAGATCCTGACCGGCGAGGCCGATATCTCTGAGATGCCCATCGAGTTCACCGAGGCCACCCCGAAGTACAACGCCTCCATGTGCGAGACGCTCGGCATCGAGCCTCTCGAGGGCTACACTGCCATCGAAGAGTAATCTGATCACATCCCCCCGCAGGCAGGGACGGGCTTAGCCCGTTCCTGCCTCAACAAGAGATAGGAGGAGAGAACCCATGAGTTTTCTTTCGTCGCTGATGAACGCCCTGCCCGGCGCTGCCGCACAGGGTCTCGCCTGGGGCATTATGGCCATCGGCGTTTACATCACCTTCCGCATTCTGGACGTGGCGGACCTGACTGTCGACGGCTCGCTGGCAACCGGCGGCGCTGTCTGCGTCATGCTGATCCGCGGCGGCTTCAATCCCTGGATCGCCCTGCTGTGCGCGATGCTCGCCGGTATGCTGGCAGGCCTCGTCACCGGTCTTTTCCACACGCGCTGCGGTATTCCGGCCATTCTCGCCGGTATCCTGACGCAGCTTGCGCTGTATTCGATCAATCTGCGCATCATGGACAGCAAGGCAAACCAGGCACTCAGCGTTGATAAATATCCGCTGCTGCTTTCGCAGCGCTATGTGCGCGAGCTCTCGATGAACAATCCCCTGCCGCTGCTGCTTCTCTTCACAGCCGCGGTCATCGCCATCCTGTACTGGTTCTTCGGCACGGAGAAGGGCAGCTCGCTGCGCGCGACCGGCGCAAACCCCCACATGGCGCGCGCACAGGGCATCAACACGAACTCGAATATCGTGCTCGGCCTGATGGTCTCGAACGGTCTTGTCGCCCTCTCCGGCGCGCTGCTGGCGCAGTATCAGGGCTCGAGCGACATCAACATGGGCCGCGGCGCCATCGTCATCGGCCTTGCCGCCGTCATCATCGGCGAGGTCATCTTCGGCAAGATCTTCACGAACTTCGGCCTCACGCTGCTGGCCGTTTCCATCGGCGCGATCATCTACTACATCGTGCTCCAGATCGTGCTGCAGCTCGGTCTGAACACCAACGACTTAAAGCTCATCACGGCGCTGATCGTGGCGGTCTTCCTCGCCATCCCCTACTGGAAGAGCAAGATGTTCCGCCGCAAGGTGCAGCCCCAGAGCGCAAAGAACGGAGGCAACGGCCATGCTTGAACTCAAGGAACTTTATAAGACCTTTAACCCCGGCACCATCAACGCCAAGACCGCGCTGAACGGCCTGAGTCTGACGCTGAACGACGGCGACTTCGTCACCGTCATCGGCGGCAACGGCGCGGGCAAATCCACGATGCTCAACGCCACCGCCGGCACGTTCTTTGTCGACTCCGGCAAGGTCATCATCGACGGCGCTGACGTCACGAACCTGCCCGAGCACAAGCGCGCGGCATTCATCGGCCGCGTGTTCCAGGATCCGATGATGGGCACCGCCCCCTCGATGTGGATCGAAGAGAACCTCGCCCTCGCCGCCCGCCGCGGCCAGCGCCGCGGTCTTTCCTGGGGCGTGACGAAGGAGGAAAAGGAGCAGTACCGCGAGCTGCTCGGCGGTCTCGGCCTCGGCCTTGAGTCCCGCCTGACCACGAAGGTCTCGACGCTCTCCGGCGGCCAGCGCCAGGCGCTCACGCTGCTGATGGCAACGCTCAAGCGCCCCAAGCTGCTGCTGCTCGATGAGCACACCGCGGCACTCGACCCGAAGACCGCCGCCAAGGTCATGGAGCTCACCGACCGCATCGTGCGCGAGGGCCAGCTCACCACGCTGATGATCACGCACAACATGCGCGATGCCATTCAGTACGGCAACCGCCTCATCATGCTGCACGACGGCCACGTCATCCTCGACATTGCGGGCGAGGAGAAGAAGAAGCTGACCGTGCCCGATCTTCTTGAGCAGTTCACGAAAGCCAGCGGCGACGAGTTCGCCAACGACCGCGCGATCCTCTCCTAACGTTTTCTCTCTCCCCTATAAAGCACAAAAAGAGCTTGAACGCTTTGTTCAGGCTCTTTTCTTATCCTTTTTTACGCTTCCCGCAGCACGACCTCGACAATGCCGACATCGTCGGTATCGGGGTAGAAGTTCACCTGCCACGGCTCGGTGAAGCCGGTGTCGACCTCCTCCTGCACAGATCGTACCATGTCGCGGATGCCGTCACGGTCCGCGGTGAAGTACGTGAAGCGCACGGCGATGCGGCTGAGCGCGCCCTCGCGCGCCGTCAGGCGCAGAAGGTCAGGCAGCGCCTCGGTGCTCGTCGCGGTGACAATGCCCGCCTGCTCCTCCGCCGTGCGGCGGTAGCCGAGGCGCACGTGCATCTCGTAATAGGCGCGCTCCTGCGTGTCGGTGTAGCTGATGTAGTCAAGAAGATACGCGCCCAGTGCCGTCTCCTCCTGCACCTCCTTACAGGCCTGCTCGGCCATGGCCGCGGCATCTTCCTCGCTGTAAATACGCACAACGCCTTCCTCGCTGTGCTCGCCAAGGAGCAGCAGCAGCGCATTGACGAGGTCCTGATAGCTGTCGGCGCGCAGGGTGTCCGCACCCTCGTTTTCCCAGTAGGCCTCGCTGTGCGGCGTGGAAACGCTGTAGGAACGCTCAAGCACGACGTTGCCGCCGCAGCCCGAGAGCGTCAGGCAGAGCGCCAGCGAAAGCGGAATGAACTTTTTGCGCACGGCGCTCCCTCCTTTTGGGCGAAATCTCTCTTTCTCAGTAGCCAAGCGGCTCGTCGACGAGCACGACCTCGGTCTCGCAGCTGCGGATGGCCTCCCACAGCACGACAAGACCGCGGCAGATGCGTTGCGGGCTCTTGCAGTCGTAGCAGCGGTCGCCGTTCACGGCACACGGCGTCTTCACGCCGAGGCGCTGCGCGTTTTTCGGTGCAGCAATGTTGCGGGCGCGCCAAAGCGCTTCGTCATAGGTCGGCGCGATCTTGTTGCTGCCGACGACGAACCACACCCTCTTGTGGCCATAGAGCGACGAGGACACACGGTTGCCCGTCCCGTCGATGTTGATGATCTCGCCCGTTTCGGCAAGGCCGTTGGCCGAGAGCAGGTAGTTGTCGCACGTCGAGGCGTTTTTGAGCACCTCGGCAGCGTTCATGCCGTCGGGCACGTTCCAGTGGCTGAACATCTTGTTGTGCTTGCCGAGGCTTTCAAAAAGCCCCATCTGAGAGAGCGTCATGCTGCCGCCGAACGACACGCTCTCTCCGTCGATCTGCGCGTTCAGATAGTCCGCCGCTTCCTTCGCCGTCGCGAAGGCGGATACCTTGAAGCCGCGCTCTTTGAGATTCTTCTTCACCGTCGTAAGATCCATTCCTGCTTCCTCCTTGTATCCTGATATCCTTAGAGACCCTGCGGGTCGTATTCGCCAAAGCCCTCACCGAGCACCTCGCTCGCGTCGCAGACGATGAAAAAGGCGTCGGGGTCGAGCTCCTTGATATAGCGCTTGATCGAAACCGCTTCCTTCTTGCGGATGGCGCAGAACAGCAGCGGACGCTCCGCGCCCGTGTAGCCGCCCTTGCCGTTCAGGAGCGTCACGCCCATGTCGCGCCGCAGCATCTCCTGCATGATCTCCTCATACTTGTCGCTGATGATGTAGGCGACCTTCGCCGTGTTCTGACCGTAGACGACCAGATCGAGCACCTTCGTCGTGATATAGAGCGCGAGCGCGCCGTAGAGCGCGTTATTCAGACTGTGGAACACCGCGGCGTAGATCAGAATGATCGTCAGGTCGATGCCGAGGCAGATGTTGCCGATTGACAGCCGTTCAACGTGCGACCGCACGATCCACGCGCCGAGCTCCGAGCCGCCCGTCGTCGTCTCCTCGCGGAACAGCAGGCCTGAGGCGATACCGAGCGTCACGCCGCCGTACAGGCACGCAAGCAGCGGGTCCATGGGCGCAAACTTGTGGATGGCCGCGACAACGTCGATCAAAATGGAGCTCAGCGTCATCGTGTAGATGGACTTGCACAAAAATGCGAAGCCGAATTTTTTAAGTCCCACGATAAAAAGTGGCACATTGAGCACGATGACCATCGTACCGACCGGCAGAATGGGTGCAAAAAAGTTAATGATCTGCGAAATACCCGTAAAGCCGCCGACCGTAAAGCCATTCGGTGCATAGAACCAATCGAACGACAAGGCATACAGCACGCAGGCAAGCGTGACAATGATATAGCTTTTCATCTGCTCGCGCAGTTTTTTATTTTTCATAAATTTTCTCCCCTCATATGTTTCTCTCAGGCTTCCGACGTCAAATCAGCGAGAGCTGCTTGTCGTCGCTGTCCTCCGTCTTGAGCAGCGCGCCCGTCGCGGGAATGCTGCGGCCGCGGTAGCGGGCAAGGTCGGTGATGCCGGTCTCCTCCGGGAAGCGCACCGTGTCGAGCACGTACTTCTTTTTGAGCGTCAAAAGCGCGACGCCCTGCGTCGTGCGCGTCGTCTTCTCACCAAGAAGCGCCGTGTTGACGATCAGCACGCGCGGCTCTGTCGAATAGACGGCGATCTCGCGGTCTTCCTTGAGATGCAACAGCGCCTTGAGCGGACTCTTGTCGCTGTAAGCGCCGGTCAGGCGGCGGCGGTTCGAGGTCGTCTTGTAGGCCGACAGCTCGACCTTCGCGGCCTTGCCGTTTTCAAAGAAGAAGATCATATAGCCGCTGTAGTCGCCCGGCAGCACCATGCCCATGACGCTCTCGCCCTCGTCCATGCCGAGCTTGGCGGGTAAGTAGTCACCCAGCTGGCTCGCCTTGCCGTCGGCAAAGTCGCTCGCGCGCGTCTTGTAGACCTGCGCCTTATCGGTGAAGAACATCAGCTCGGCGGCGTTGGAGCTCTCCACGCTCATGCTGAGCGCGTCGTCCTCCTTGAACTTCTGCTCGCCGGACATGCGCAGCGACTGCGGCGTGATCTTTTTAAAGTACCCGTGCTGCGACAAAAACAGCGTCACGGGATAGTCCTCGATGGCGTCCTCCTCGCTCTCGGCGTCCTCGGCATAGTCGTAGAGGATGCCGGTGCGGCGGGGCTCGGCGTACTTTTTGCGCACGTCCTCAAGTTCGCTGACGATGATCTTGCGGATGCGTGACGGGCGCGCGAGCGTATCCTCGAGGTCTTCGATCTCCGCCTCGAGCGATGCCGTCTCCTCCACGCGCTTCAGGATATACTCGCGGTTGATATTGCGCAGCTTGATCTCGGCGACATATTCCGCCTGGATCTGGTCGATGCCGAAGCCGATCATCAGGTTCGGCACGACGTCGGCTTCCTTCTCCGTCTCGCGGATGATCTTGATGGCCTTGTCGATGTCGAGCAGGATCTTTTTAAGGCCCTTTAAGAGGTGCAGCTTGTCCTGCCGCTTTTTGAGCACGAAGTACACGCGGCGCTTGACGCTCTCGGTGCGCCACGCGCACCACTCGTCTAAAAGCTCGCGCACGCCCATCACGCGCGGCATGCCGCCGATCAGGACGTTGAAGTTGCACGACGCCGTATCCTGCAGTGTCGTCGCCTTGAAGAGCTTCTGCATCAGCTTGTCGGGGTCGGCACCGCGCTTTAAGTCGATCGTCAGCTTGAGGCCGGAGAGATCGGTCTCGTCACGCATGTCGGAAATTTCCTTGACCTTGCCCGCCTTAATGAGTTCGGCGACCTTGTCCATGATGGCCTCGGTCGTGGTGGTGTAGGGAATTTCATAAATTTCGATGAGATTTTCTTTTTTGTCGTAGCGCCAGCGGGCGCGCACCTTTACGCCGCCGCGGCCGGTGTTGTAGATGTCCTCGATGGCGCGCGGGTCGTACAATACCTCGCCGCCGGTCGGGAAGTCGGGCGCGAGCAGCGTTTCGCTGATGCGCACCTCAGGATTTTTCAAAAAGGCGATCGTCGTGTCGCAGACCTCGCCCAAGTTAAAGCCGCACAGCTGGCTCGCCATGCCGACCGCGATGCCCTGGTTGGCCGAGACCAGGATATTCGGGAACGTTGTTGGCAGCAGCGCTGGCTCTTTCATCGAGTTATCGTAGTTGTCGACAAAATCAACGGTGTCAGAGTCGATGTCGCGGAAGAGTTCGGCGCAGATGGGCGCGAGCTTCGCCTCGGTGTATCGGCTGGCCGCCCACGCCATGTCGCGCGAATAGACCTTGCCGAAGTTGCCCTTCGAATCGACGAACGGGTGCAGCAGCGCGCCGTAGCCCTTGGAAAGGCGCACCATCGTGTCGTAGATCGCGGCGTCGCCATGGGGGTTTAAGCGCATCGTCTGGCCGACGATGTTTGCGCTCTTCGTGCGCGCGCCGGTGAGAAGCCCCATCTTGTACATCGTGTAAAGAAGCTTTCGGTGCGAGGGCTTGAAACCGTCGATCTCCGGAATGGCACGCGAGACGATGACGGACATCGCGTAGGGCATGTAGTTCGTTTCCAGCGTCTCGGTGATATTCTGCTCCACCACATCCGCGTGGAGGCCCATGACGTTCGGGTCCGCGCGGCGGTGGGTCTGCTTGGGTGTTTTGTCGCTTTTCTTCATTCGGTTACCTCAAAATCGCTCCGACGGCAATATGGCCGCCGGTCATACTATTTCTAATATATCCTATCACACTTTTTTATGCTCTGCAACACCGCGGAGGAAGAGAAAATTGCCGCAAAACGCCATTTTTTCGCCAAAGGCGCACAAAACCGGCGCGGCAGCGCAAATTGACAAAATCGCGGCGCAGAGTGTACAATGCAGATACCCCAACAGGTATGGAGGTCAAACGATGAAACAGTGTATGGACGCCGACAATCTGCACCGTCGGCTCAAAAAGATCATCGGTCAGGTGCAGGCCATTGACCGCATGGTGGACGAGGACGTCCCTTGCGAGGATATTCTTGCGCAGATCAATGCGGCCAAATCCGCGCTGCACGGCTGCGGCAAGGTCGTTCTCGAGGGGCACATCAAGCACTGCGTGCGCGACGGCATCGAGCACGGCGACGCGGACAAAACGATCGAGAACTTTACGAAGGCGGTCGAGCGCTTTTCGAACATGGGCTGAGCAGGAGATAAACCCTCTCACGCGCCCGTTTTCAGTAGAATTGCACGAAAGAAGAGAAGCAGTTTTGTGCTGCTTCTCTCTTTTTGCGCGCTTTATAACCTATACCCCCATATGTATAATAAGCCCATACCCCCTATGGTACAAAAAAGAGTCACTTCCGTGAAACTGGCAATGGAAAAGCTGGAGCATTTTTTAGAGCTGGGCGGCACAAAAAAAGATATCACACTGCTCGTGATCTCCAGCATCGCGCTGATCGTCAGCATTTTTGATCTCGTCCCCTTGCCGTTCGACGCCTCGTGGGCCACGATCATTCTCTGCGGCATCCCCATCATTTTAGAGGCCGTCATCGGCCTTGTCACGGCGTTCGACATCAAGGCAGACGTGCTCGTCTCGCTCGCGCTGATCGCGTCGGTCTGCATCGGCGAAGACTTCGCCGCGGGTGAGGTCGCGTTCATCATGCAGCTCGGCGGTCTTCTCGAAGAGCTGACCGTCGCCCGCGTGGGCAGCGACATCGCCGTGGACGCCGCGGATATCGCGCTCGTCGACGACGAAGTCACGGAGCTGCCGCACCTCATCGCGCTCTCCAAGCGCATGATGCGCACCATCAAGCTCAATATAACATTCTCGCTCACGCTCAACTTCATCGCCATCGTGCTCGCCATCACCGGCACACTGAACCCTGTTGTCGGCGCGCTGGTCCATAACGCAGGCAGCGTGCTTGTCATCACAAACTCGGCCCTGCTGCTAAAATGGAGGCAAACCGCCTCGCAGAGTTTCGCGTCCGCAGACGCGAAATCTGTTTGATCGTAAATTCTGACGACAGGCGCGTCGGAATTTACTCTTGCGCGGAGCGCGTGTCGCAGCCGCGCTGCGAGCGGCAAGGCACGAAGCGCAGCGAATCCTTTTCAAAAAGAGTGGATTGCAAAATTGCGATCCACCCTTTTTGATTTTCTTTTATTTTCTGCGCCAGACAGAGGGCATTAAGAGGACAAGCAGCGGCATGATCTCAAGACGGCCGAGCAGCATGATGGCGCTCATCGTGAGCTTGCTGATGCCGGAGAGGAAGCCGAAGTTGCACGTCGGTCCCACTGCGCCAAGGCCCGGGCCCACGTTGCTGATGGCCGTGAGCGAGGCGGTGAACGCCGCGGTAAAGTCGATGTTGTCAAGCGACAAAATCAGCGTGCCAAGCAGCAAAATCGAGATATAGGTGAAGAAGAAGACCGAAACGGACGAGACGGTCTCCTCCGTCACGCGATGTCCGTCGAGCGTGATGGGGCGCACCTCGCGCGAGTGCATCACGCGCCGCAGATCACGCCGCAGCGACTTGCACAAAAGCACGATGCGCGAGACCTTGACGCCGCCCGCCGTAGAGCCCGCGCAGCCGCCGAAAAGCATCACCAGCACGAGGATACAGCGGCAGAACTGCGGCCAGAGGTCAAAATCCTCCGTGCAGTAGCCGGTCGTTGAAATGAGCGTTGTTACCTGAAAGGCCGCATTCTCGATGGCCGAGCCGATGTCGCGCCCCGTGCGCACGATCAGGTCCGCCGCGATCATCGCCGACGCGCCGACCACGACCAGCGAGTAAACGCGCAGCTCCTCGCTCTTGAGCGCCTCGCGGAAGCGGCGCGTCACGCAGAGGTAGAGGAGCGTAAAGTTCACGCTTGCGGCAAACATGAAGAAAATGAGGATCCAGTTGACAAGATGCGACTGATAATACGCGATGCTCGCATCCCGGATGGAAAAGCCGCCGGTAGAGATCGTCGTCAGCGCCGTGGTGATCGCATCGAACAGCGGGAGGCCCGCAATGCGCAGCAGCAGCGCCTCCGCCACGGTGAGCGCGATGTAGATGCGGTACAGGATGCGCGCCGTCTCACCCGTGCGGGGGCGGAGCTTTGTGCTGATGGGGCCGGGGGATTCCGCTTTCATCAGGTTCACGCTGCCCTCGCTGAGCTTGGGCAGCAGCGCCAGCATCAAAACGAGGATACCCATGCCGCCCATCCACTGCGTGAGCGCGCGCCAGAATTGGATGCCCTGCGGCAGCGACGCAGGCGACGGGAAGATGGACGCGCCGGTCGTCGTCAGGCCGGAGACGGTCTCGAAAATGGCGTCGATAAAGCTGCAGCTGCCGCTGAAAAAATACGGCAGCGCGCCGAACACGCTCAGCGCGATCCAGCACAGTGCCACGCAGACAAAGCCGTCGCGCGTCTGGAGCCGCGCGTTGTCCGCGCGGATGAGCGAGAGCAGCACTCCCACGCCGCCGCAGATAAGCAGCGCGTACAAAAAGGCCCTCTGGTCAACACCACCGTCGAACACGCTCAGCAGCAGCGGCGGGATCATACAAAGCGCCTCGATACAGAGAATGACGCCCACGATTCTGAGAATAAGATTTTGGTTCATAATGAAACTTCCTTGCCGCAAGCAGCCGGCACATCAGCCGAGAATATCGTTGAGGTCCTGCAAAAAGAGCTTTTTCGCCACCACGATCACGCGGTCGCCCGCATGGATCTGGGAATGACCGTTCGGGATCTCCATCCGGCCGTTGTGCACGATGGCCGCAACGAGCAGGCCGTTTCGAAAATGCAGGTCGCTGAGCGGCCGGTCGAGAAAGTGCGTGGCACTCGTCGCGGTGAATTCGACCGCCTCGATCGCGCCACCGAGGATATAGTGCAGGCTCTCCACCGCGCTGCCCTGCGAGTTGGCAAGGCCGCGGACGTAACTTGAGATCTGGCTTGCAATGATGGCCTTGGGCGAGATGACCGTGTCGAGGCCCGTGAGGTTCACGATGTCGAGATACCCCATGCGCGACATCTTCGGCACGACCTTTTTCACGCCGTAGCGCTTCGCCGTGAGCGCCATGAGGAGGTTTTCCTCATCGCGGTCCGTCACAGCGATGAACGCGTCGCAGTGGAAGATACCCTCGGATTCGAGCAGGTCGTGATTCGTGCCGTCGCCGTGGATGACGGTGACTTTCGGCAGCTTTTCCGCGAGCGTGAGACATTTGGCCTCGTCCTTTTCCACGATCGTCACGTGCGTGCCGATGTCGGTGAGCACCCAGGCAAGGTACTGTGCGATGCGGCTGCCGCCAAGGATGCTCACGCGGCGGATGGGCGCCATGGCCCTGCCCATCGAGCGCAGCACGCGCGTCGTCTCCGCGGGCGTGCCGATGACGTACACGCGGTCGCCCGTCTGCGGGACGAACGAGCCGTTCGGCACGATGACCTCTTCCCCGCGCTTGGCCGCGCACATGAGGATGCTGTTGGGATTTTCGCGGTTGTAGTCGATGAGGGACTTGCCGACAAGGCTGTCGCTCTCTTCGGTCTGAAAGCCGATGAGCTCGACAAGTCCGCTGGCAAACGTCTCCACGCTGAACGCAGACGGCACGCGCAGAATGCGCGAAATTTCCTGCGCGGCGGCATTTTCGGGGTTGATGATCATATCAAGCCCGATCTCGCGGCGCAGGATCTGTGCATCGCGGAAATACTCGGGGTTGCGTACGCGGGCGACCGTGTGCTTCGCGCCGAGCTTTTTCGCCATCAGGCAGCAGATGAGGTTGACCTCGTCGTTTTCCGAAACGGCGATGAGAAGGTCCGCCTCGCGCACGCCCGCCTCCAAAAGGGCGCTGGCGCTCGCGCCGTTGCCCTCCACACACATGACGTCGAGCATGGAGTCAACGTGGTCGAGCACGGCGTTGTTGCGGTCGATGACGACCAGATCGTGGTTTTCGCCCGTCATCTGCTCGGCGATGGCGTAGCCGACCTTACCGATACCGACAATGATGATTTTCATTTCTGTGTTTCTCCTAAATTCTCTTCGGCTTCCGCCGTGTGCTGCTTACGCAGCACCATCAAAACGCTGTTGAATTCCGCCCCCATGATCAGCATGACCGAGGCGAGATACAGCCACAAAAGCAATACGATCACCGCGCCGAGCGTGCCGTAAATGACGGAGTAGCGCGCGATGTTTTCAACATAATACGAAAAAAGGAATGACAATACGAGCCACATCACGAGCGAGAACACCGCGCCCGGCCAGATGCGGTTCATCCGGTGCGACTCCTGCGCAAGGCCGTACATCATCGCGATGGGGAAGAATACGATGCCGCCGATGATAACAAAGCGCAGGCTCGACCACAGGCGGATAAAGCCGTCGCTCAGCGTGATATAGGCCGACAGGTGGCTCGACACGTAGTTCAGCACCCGCCCGCCGACGACGGACAGTACGATGGACAAAACGACCATTAAAATCAGGCTCAGCGTATAAAGCAGGAGCTTGAGCTGATAGCGCAAAAACTGCGTGGGCCGGTGCTCGCCGTAGGCCCGACGGACAGAGCCCAGAAGCGAGCTTGCCGCGCGGTAAGGAAAGTAAATGGAAAAAATCAGCGAGAACCACAAAAGCCGTGGGCTTGAATCGCGGCTGACATAAGTGAAATACTGCTCGATGATCTCGAGCGCCTCCTGCGGGATGAATGCGCGAATTTCATACAGAAAGCCGCTGATATCCACGGACATGATGCCGACTAAGTTGCTCAAAAAGATCAAAAGCGGGAAAAGCGCAAACAAAAGGTAGTATGTGAGCGCCGCACTGTCGCGGCCGACATGATGATCGAAGTACCGCCTGACCATCAGGTAGATGCCTTTTAAAAAGCGGTGCCGGTCAAGATACTGCTGCAAGGGCGATGCTCACCTCCTCAAAAGTCGATTTCTCTTTAATTTATGTAGTATAGCACAGCCCATTACGAAAGGGAAGCGCAAAAGCGCACCATGACATACTTTTTACAGAAATAAAGCCGGAAAAGGGGTTGACAGCACGGGAAAATGTGCATAATATAGTGCCGTTAAGTTCATACATCGTCCGGTAGGTAAGGCTACCACAAGGATACGGACTGCTGCCGCGGAGTAGTGGAGACACTATGAGAGGGTTTGAACAGGTTGCATCGAAAGCAAGGTGCCATCTAATGCAGTTTCACCGCCTCGTGATGCTAAAGCTTGAACGGTAAGGAAACTTCTCGCCAGGGGCGGGTGTTTCTTGATTGTCGCTCCCATAGCCGCGTCGCCGGACGCAGGATATGGGGGATTTTTTTATCGCAAAATTCACCTGAACACTTTGATTTGGCACTATCTTCAGAAAGGAGGAGTCGGTATGGTCGGCTTTGAAGAAATGCGCGACGAACTGCTGGAAAGAATCGAGGATCTGCTCAAGCGAAAACAATATACCGCGCTGCGCGACCTGCTTGCAGACCTGGAGCCCGCGGATATCGCCTCGCTTTTTGAAGATTTGGACGAGGACAGCATTCCCCTTTTGTTCCGGCTCCTTCCCAAAGAGCCCGCGGCGGAGGTGTTCGTCGAGCTCGATCCCGACGCGCAGGAGATGCTGATCCGCGGCTTTTCGAACACCGAGCTCAAAGAGGTCCTTGACGAGCTGTATCTGGACGATGCGGTCGACATCGTGGAGGAAATGCCCGCGAACGTCGTCAAGCGCATCTTAAAGCACGCGGACCCCGACACGCGCAAGAGCATCAATGAAATTCTCAAATACCCCGACGACAGCGCGGGCGCGCTGATGACGACGGAGTTTGTCGACTTAAAGCGCGATATGACCGTCGAGGACGCGCTCAAGCGTATCCGCCGCACCGGTACGGACAAAGAGACCATCAACGTCTGCTATGTCGTCGATCCGGCGCGCAAGCTGCAGGGCATCGTCTCGCTGCGAACAATCCTCCTCTCCGACGAGGACGACACCATCGACGAGATCATGGAGACGCACGTCATCTCTGTCTCCACGCTCGAGGATAAAGAGGACGTTGCACAGACCTTCTCGAAGTACAACTTCATCGCCCTTCCGGTCGTCGACAAGGAAGACCGCCTCGTCGGCATCATCACGGTCGACGACGCCATCGACGTCATGGAAGAGGAGACGACCGAGGATATCGAAAAGATGGCGGCTATGCTGCCGACGGATAAGCCATACCTCAAGACGAGCGTCTGGGATACGTACAAGTCCCGTATCCCCTGGCTGCTGCTTCTGATGGTCTCGGCCACGTTCACCGGCCAGATCATCGCCCGCTTTGAAGACGCGCTCAGCGCGTTCGCCATTCTAACGGCTTATATCCCGATGCTGATGGACACGGGCGGTAACTGCGGCTCACAGGCGAGCGTCACGGTCATCCGCGGTATCTCGCTCGACGAGATCGAATTTTCCGACCTCTTCCGCGTCATCTGGAAGGAGATCCGCGTGGCGGTCGTCTGCGGCGCCACGCTTGCCGCAGCGAATTTCGTCAAGCTCATGCTCGTCGACAAGATGATCTTCGGCAATCCCATCACCATCACGGTCGCGCTCGTCATCTGCCTGACGCTCGTGGTCACGGTGTTTGCGGCCAAGGTCGTCGGCTGTACGCTGCCGCTGCTCGCCAAGAAGATCGGCTTCGACCCCGCGGTCATGGCTTCGCCGTTCATCACGACGGTCGTGGACGCCATCTCGCTGATGATCTACTTCAACTTTGCCTCGCTTCTTCTCGGAATCTGATAAAAATACGAAAAACTCTTTTCAATCGCGCATGAACTGTGTTATGATGCATGTTGTATGGCATTGTACGATAGGAAAAGGCGGCTGTGCCACGCACAGCCGCCCTTCTTTTTGAGGAGGATCTTCATGGAAGAAAAACTCAGAGAATATGCAAAGCTGCTCATCGAAGTGGGCCTGAACGTTCAAAAAGGGCAGACGCTCGTCATCTCCTGTCCCGTCGACTGCGCGTTTTTCGCGCGTCTGTGCGCCTCCGCCGCCTACGACGTCGGCTGCCGCGAGGTCGTGATGCGCTGGTCAGACGACTATTTGAGCCGCGAGCGCTTCCTGCGCGCGGACGATTCTGTCTTTGACTCGCTCCCGCTCGGACAGAAGGAATTTCTCAACGGCTATGCCGCCGAGGGCGCAGCGTATCTCAGCATCTCTGCTCGCGATCCCGAGGTGCTGCGCGGCGTGGACCCCGACCGCATCACGCGCGCAAATCGCTGCGATGACGAGGTCTCCGCCTTCTACGACGCAATGATGGCGAACGTGAATCCCTGGTGTGTCGCGTCCGTCCCCATTCCGAGCTGGGCGAAGAAGGTCTTCCCCGCTCTTCCCGAGCAGGAGGCGATGGACAAGCTCTGGGACGCGATCTTCACCTCCGTCCGCATCAGCGGCAAGGGCGACGCCGTCGCGCGCTGGCGCGAGCACGTCGCGCTGCTCAAAAGCCGCATCGCAAAGCTCAACGATCTTCACTTCACCTCGCTCTATTACCAGAACTCCCTCGGCACGAGCCTCAACATCAAGCTCCCCGAGACGCACGTCTGGGCCGGCGGCGACAACACCAGCCGCGCAGGCTTTCCGTTCGTCGCCAATATGCCGACGGAGGAGGTCTTCACCGCCCCGCTCAGAGACGGCATTGACGGCGTCGTTTACGCAGCCCTGCCGCTCGTGCACAACGGCAACATCATTGAAAACTTCCACTTCGTCATCAAGGATGGCAAGATCGTCGAGGCGCACGCGGAAAAGGGCGAGGACATTCTGAAAGCCGCCATCGCCGAGGACGAGGGCGCGGCGTATTTCGGCGAGGTCGCGCTCGTTCCCTACGACAGTCCCATTTCGAACCAGAAGATTCTCTTCTACAACACGCTCTTCGACGAAAACGCGGCCTGCCACCTCGCCTTCGGTGAGGCGTACCCCGAGTGCGTCAAGGGCGGCGAGGCCATGAGCAAGGAAGAGCTCAAGGCCGCGGGCCTGAATGATTCCAACACGCACGTCGATTTCATGGTCGGCACCGCTGACCTTTCCATCATCGGCACGACGAAAGACGGGCGCGAGATTCCCGTGTTCGTCAATGGCAACTTTGCCCTGTAAAAAATGATACTGCGGGCGCTTGCCCGCTCACAAAGGAGAAAAACCATGTCTATGAATTTTAACCGCCTTTCCACCGATGACAAAATTCTCATCATGGAGGGCGCGCAGGTGCTCGGCGACGTCGTCGCGGGTGAAGGCACGGCGTTCTGGTACAACAGTGTTTGCCGCGGCGAGATGCAGAGCGTGCGCATCGGCAAGCGCTGCAACATTCAGGACCTCGCCCTGATCCACAACAAGGTCACCATCGGCGACGATGTGTCCGTCGGCCACTGCGCCACCGTCCACGGCGCGACCATCGGCGACCGCGTGATCGTCGGCATGGGCGCGACGGTGCTCGACGGCGCTGTCATCGGCAACGACTGCATCATCGGCGCGGGCGCTCTTGTCACGGGCAAGATGAACGCGCCGGACGGCTCGATGATCCTCGGCTCCCCGGCCAAGGTCGTGCGCGAGCTGACGGAGAAGGAAAAGGAGAGCATTCTGTCCAACGCCACGTTCTATCTTGAAAAAAGCAAGGAATACCGCGCCCACGCCGCCAAACAGGCGTAAGGCAAGCACAGGAGGAATACTCATATGAAAATCTTAGTCATCAACGGCGCAAACATGAACATGCTCGGCCGCCGCGAGCCGGACATCTACGGCAAGGAGGACTACGCCGCCCTCTGCGCCCGCATCTATGAGCACGCGCAGAGCCGCGGTGTGGCCGTGGAGTGCTTCCAGTCCAACCACGAGGGCGCGATCATCGACGCCATTCAGGAGGCCGACACGGCGTTCGACGGCATCGTCATCAACCCCGGCGCTTACACGCATTACAGCTACGCCATCCACGATGCGCTCAAGGCCGTCAGCATCCCCGCCGTCGAGGTCCACATGTCCGACATCCAGAAGCGCGAGGAGTTCCGCCACCTGTCCGTCACCGCCCCCGCCTGCATCGCCCAGATCCGCGGACACGGGTTCGAGAGCTATACTATGGCGATCGATATGCTGGCAAAGCTCAATCCTGAGGAAAAATAAGGTTCCTGCGATAGCAGGAACACAATATTTTCCGCGCACAGCGCGAAGGGATATGCCGCCTGCGGGCGGCAGAGTCAAAGGGGCCGTTCTCTTTCGCAAAAGAGAATGGCCCCCTTACTGCGCACTCCCGCACGCTGCGGGAGAACCAAAGACGCAGCCCCTTCGGGCTGCTCCCCCTTCCGCGCCCGCCGGGTGCCCAAAACCGCGCTCGCGCGCTTATGTTGCAAGCGCGGAACCACGTTCCGCTTTAAAAAGCGGCAGGAACGCGCTGCATTCCCACCCCTCCTCCCAGCGGCGCAGGACACCTTCTCCGTCATTTACCTCGAAGGTAAAAACGACCGCATCCTCCGTCTGCGCGCTTACGCGGTAGGTAAGCGTCACCGCCGTCATCTGCCATGGGGCGGAGCGCGCCATCGCCGCGCGGCAGGTCTTTGCGGCATCTGGCAGCAATTTCTGCTCGCAGCGGGCAAAATAGGCATCAGCGAGTGCGCGGTAATAGCGGTCGAAGCGCTTCTCGCGCCGGCTCTCCCCTTTTGTCTGCGGCAGCGTCAAGCGGGCGGTCAGGACGGTGATGTCCTCCCACTGCCAGCTTTTTTCCTGGGCAAAATCTTCTCCCAGCGTCAAACGCGGATGCTCCTTCATGCGCTTCCTCCCCGTTTTTTCATTTGGGGCAGTCTATGCCGCCGCGGCCAAAGCGGTGCGGCGCGAGAAAATGCGGGCGCGGCACTTTACTAATTTCGCACTCTCTGCTAAACTATATGAGATATTTGCAGAAAGGAAGGCGACGGGCATGGACAGCTACGAAGCTCTCGCCGCGTCCTACGACGAGCTGACCGAGGACGTGGAATACGAAAAGCGCGCGGACTTTGTCGAAAAGCTCTTTCTGCGCGCTAAGCGCCCTGTCAGGTCACTGCTCGACCTCGCCTGCGGCACGGGCACGATGACGGAGCTCTTCGCCCGCCGCGGCTACACGGTCACGGGCGTCGACTATTCGCCCGAGATGCTCGCGCAGGCACAGCAGAAGCTCGCCGCGATCAATTCCCCGCCGCTGCTTTTGTGCCAGTCGATGCCTCAGCTGCGACTGCTTGACAGCGTCGACGCCGCGATCTGCTGCCTCGACAGCATCAACTATTTGACGCGTCCGCGCGACGTGCAGCGCACATTCAACCGCCTGCACGACACCATCGCCCCCGGCGGGTCGCTGGTGTTCGACGTGCACGCCGTCTCAAAAATGGAAAAACTCGACGGCGAGGTGCTGCTCGACGAGCGCGAGGACGTGTTCTGCCTCTGGCGCACGCGCTACCGCAAGCATGTCAAAATGCTCGACTATGAGGTCGATCTCTTCCGTCTCCGGCCGGACGGCGCGTGGGAGCGCGACTTTGAAGAGCACCACCAGCGCGCCTATTCCGTCGAGGAGCTGCGCGCATGGCTCAAGGAAGCCGGTTTCACGGCCATCCGCACGCACGGCGAGCTCAAGCTGCGCCGCGCGAACGAGCGCGACGGCCGCATTTACTTCAGTTGTATCAGAAAGTGAGGAACCATATATGGAAGCACAGAAGGACTGTCTGGTCCGCGCCATCTCGAAAGATGGCTTTGTCAACGCTGTCGCGGTCTACACGCGCGGTCTGACCGAGCGCGCCCGCCAGATCCACCACACCTCCCCTGTCGCCACGGCGGCGCTTGGCCGCGCGCTCGCGGCCTGTTCGATGATGGGCAACGCACTCAAGGATAATGGCGCAAGCGTCACGATGCAGATCAAGGGCGACGGCCCGCTCGGCACTATCCTGACCGTTTCGGACTCTGAGGGCAATGTGCGCGGCTACGTGCAGAACCCCGCCGTCGATCTCGCCCTGCGCGAGGACGGCAAGCTGGACGTCGGCACCGCCGTCGGCCACAGCGGCACGCTGACGGTCATCAAGGACCTCAACATGCGCGAGCCCTACGTCGGCACGGTCGACCTGCTTGGCGGCGAGATCGCCGAGGACGTGGCCGCCTACTATGTCGAATCTGAGCAGGTGCCGTCGGCCTGCGGTCTGGGCGTTCTCATCGACCGCGACCGCAGCGTGCTCACCGCGGGCGGCTATCTCATCCAGCTCCTCCCCGGCGCGGGTGAGGACGTCATCACCAAGGTCGAGGGCGGCATCTACGCAGCTCCCAGCGTGACGAACCTCTTAAAGGAGAATTCTGATCCAGCGGTGCTGCTCAAAACGGTGCTGTCTGATTTTGACATGGAGATCCTCTCCGTCGATCCGATCGAATACCGCTGCTACTGCTCGCGCGAGCGCACGGAGCGCGCGCTGCTGTCGCTGGGGTCAAAGGAGCTTGAAAAGATCGTGGACGAGCAGGGCTCTGCTGAACTCACCTGCCAGTTCTGTGACAGGGTGCAGAACTTTACCAAAGAGGATCTGACCGCCATGATCGCCGATCTGAAAAAGCAGGGAAAGTAATGCATTTCCCTTTTCAAAAATTTTTTTGAAAAAATCAAAAATAAGGTTGACACGGCAGGGGTTATTCTGTATAATAACCCTTGTCGTTCGCCGAAGCGATTATTTCGAGTGGGGAGCATAGCTCAGCTGGGAGAGCATCTGCCTTACAAGCAGAGGGTCACAGGTTCGAGCCCTGTTGTTCCCACCATAAATTCGGCCAGGTAGTTCAGCTGGTTAGAACGCCGGCCTGTCACGCCGGAGGTCGAGGGTTCGAACCCCTTCCTGGTCGCCATTTGCTGCTGTAGCTCAGTAGGTAGAGCGCATCCTTGGTAAGGATGAGGTCGGCAGTTCGAATCTGCCCAGCAGCTCCAAAAAGTCCTGAAATCTCAATGGTTTCGGGACTTTTGCTTTAGATGAAAACCTTGAGGTGGCAAAAAAACCTTGAGAAAACCTTGAGCTAAAAAGAGACGGTAGACACATTCAATGCCTACCGTCTCTTTCTGTTTGCTTCTATTTAGGTATCACTGTCTGCTTTGGAGTCAAACATTTCGGCGGCAGCACGCTCATTGTCTTCTGATAATCTACGCTTACGTCTGATTGCTGCATTGATGCTGCTATCTTTTAATTGGAGATGCCTTTCGTTCAAATCGCGCAGATAGTACATTTCATTTACACATTTCGCTTTGAACATCTCATTGAAATATTTCTCGGGGATGGCAGACTCACTGGCGTCTTTCTTTAACTCACCGATATCAATCCGATTTTCAAGAAAAGCGTTTATAGCATCGGATTCAAAGGTAAGCATCGGCTTTCTTGTACAGAAATTGCGCATTAAGTCGATTCCTTCAAAGTCAGCAAGTCTGGCGATGAGTTCTGCCACATCTTTTTCGGTCCGAACAGATTCAGTGGACTTATCAATACGCCCAACAAGGTAGTCGATAGATGTGTTGAGATAGTCGGCAATAGCATATAGCTTATCGACAGATGGGACAGCAAGACCAGATTCGTAGTAGGTCATTGAGCTTGCAGTGATATTAAGGTCACGAGCCACAGTTGCCTTATTTATCCCACGGGCTTCTCGGCATAGCTTAAGTCGGCTGGCTAAAATGGAACTGTCTACTTTTACAGGTTTGTTATACATATTACATTCCTCCACTTTTGATTATAGCGAGGGGAAAGTACACTGTCAACGATGATTAGCGCAAATTGAAAAATATTGTTATAAAATACTTGACATAAGTGCAAGAATGGTATATATTAGTCACAGTCCAGTGAGGACTTTACTTTTTCAATATTGATTAGCGCTAATTGAAATATAGAATTCAAGAGCGTTTGTATTCCAAATCCGTTCAAGAATCTTGGATGGGTTATTTTTACAAGAGATAATTAGCGTAAATTTAAGAATGGAGCAATGGAATAATGAAACAGTTCATGAGCATTAAAGATACTGCAACGTACAGTGGCCTCAGTCAATTCTACATCCGCAATCGGTGTAAAAATGGCACAATCCCGCATCGAATGATGGGGAAAAAGTATATGGTGGACTATGAGGCATTTATCGAGAGAGAACACAAATTGGCAGTACAGTGTATTGCGACACTGTCTGCACCTTAAGGGGGAAAATTTAATGGCTTCGGCAAAGAAGAAGCAGCGAAAGAATGGCAGTTTTTTCTATGAGATATCCGTTAGCAGAGGCTACAGCAAATCTCCCTATACGATGAGATGGGATGTACCAGAGGGATTAGCTGCAAAGACTGTCAAAGCGAGGCTTCAAGATGTGGCAGTAAAGTTTGAGCAGGATTGCAAGAATGGAAAGGTCAAGACACGAAAAGAGAGAAAGGAAGAGCTACAGCAAGCGGAACTGAAAAGAATTCTTGATGAGAAGAACAGAATGACGTTCAAGCGATACTGCGAAGAAACCTTTCTGCCAGACATCCGACAGCGATGCAGCGAAAACACGATTTACAATTATCGTCTTCAGCTTGAAAAGCATATCTATCCTGATATCGGGCAGTTAGAGATGCAGGGAATCAAGGCGGGAGATATCAACCAGCTTTTGAGAAAGCAGCAAGCAGCGAGTGATTCACTATCTACGCCTATTAAGGTCTATACCATCGTTCGAGCGGTTATGAAGATGGCCTACAAGGATGAGCTGATAGAGCACAATCCTATGGATAGAGTTGATAGACCAAGCAAACGCAAGGATTTGAGCAAGGCGCAGTCTTCGATGTCGTGCACGGTCGATGAAATTCAGAAACTTTGTGAAGCACTAAAGACGGAACCGATTCTTTGGCAAGCGCTTGTTCGGCTGCTGATTGACAGTGGAATGAGGATTGGAGAATGTGTTGGCCTGCTTTGGAGCAATGTTAACTTCGATAAGGCGAGAATCACCGTAGATGGCACATTAGTTTATTCACCCGATAAAGGCGTGTTCCGAGACAGAACCAAGAACGGAAAGAGTCGAGAGTTTGGGATTGACCCTGATATCATAAGACTGCTCAAGGTCTTAAAAGAAAAGCAAAAGCTCACAGAAGAATCGGAATACGTGTTTACAAACGAGCAAACAGGAAAACCGCTGCATCCAGATTCGCCCCGACGTTATTTGAAGAAACTTGGAGAGAAGTGCGGTATCAAGGGGATTCATCCTCACATGCTGCGACATAGCTTTGCAAGTATTGCCATTACGAGCGGTGCAGATATTGCGAGTGTATCGGAAAAGCTGGGACATAGCGATAAGGCAGTGACGCTCAGAATGTATACACACGCTGATGCTGTAAGTATTGATAAGGCCAGTGAGACATATAGGGATGCAATCAAGCCAAAGAAAAATGATGCTGATAATAAGGAAGAGAGGACAAAAAAATGACGTTAATGAAAATTTACAACGAGATATTGCTTAAGGAGTAGAACGAGAAGAAAACGCTCCATAAGGGAGAAAGTAGCTGGAAACCAGAATGCTGTGAGGATTATTCTGTGCCAGAGTTCCATATCCCTGAGAGCAGAGCAAAAGCAGCACAGAGAAGAAAGCTATCTAAGGTGCTGGCATTTGTCAAGCGAGCACAGAGTATTAGGCTGAACACTGGATGTACCATTATGCCTATTCCAACGACAAACAAGAATATGATAGCGATTGCGGGTTCTGTGGCAAATGCGTCTAATCTGATAAAGTTCATGTGCGAGATTGGACTTATCAGTATTGAAAGTGACAAGTACCGATTTAACAGTAGACGTGCAGGAGGAAATTTTTCAAAAAAGTACCGATATTACTACGAAAATGAAGTGAGGCTCATAGAGTACTGTAAACAAGAGGGCATAAAAGAACATCTTACCAAGAACTGTCAGAAGAAAAATGAAGAAGCTTTACCAGCATACCTTATGATTAGTCCTGAAAACATTGCATTTTCATCGAGAGTAAGATTGGTGAAGCCGAAGAATGTTTCAGTAGCAGGATTTGAGGAGAATCTTACAAGGTGCTTGTATAGGGAGTATCCTGATTTAGAGAGGTATCAAAAGTTAGCTGACGAGATAAACGAAACCTATTATACTGAGTATCCCGAGCTTGCAATTCGATTTGTTCCTCATTTAACATGGGATAAAACAAAGATGTATATTAAAAAGATAGGAATCAGAGCAACAAATCAATGTGTGTCAGCAAGCGATACTACTACTCATGATGATAACCTTCATAGAATGGACAAACAAGAATTACTCAACAAATACAACCTCAATCTTTCTAAAGATGTCAAATCCTCTGTACCAAGAATCACTTTATCTTTGAATCAATACACATGGGAGAAAGAAAGCACTGATATCTATGAGAAGATATATCAGGCATACATCCAGTCAAGAGGATGTCCCACCAGTGGCACAGTAGTTCAAAAGTTCGAGGAACTACGTCCGGCAATTAAGGCACTGCACATGAGACGGTATTTCGATACAGAAAAGGAGATTCGGAATCATACTTGCTTTGCGATGGAGAATGTAGAGAATCGCCAAGAGGTTTATGACGAGATGGAGGCATATCAGAAAGCCGTAGTCAGTGCAGAGGGAGGAAAGCTTTACGGAAGTGAAATTTTCTTCCACGAGAGCTGCATTTATCTCGACGTTCTGAAATCGCTGCTTGATAATGGGTTCTTCTGCTGGGAATGTTATGACGCTTTTTACGCGAGAAAAGAAGGAGTAACACAAGAAGAGTTTGAAAGATATGTCGAAGTGTTGGTAGAGGAAAAAGCAAATGCGTATATCAAGAGGTATCACAAGATGAGTGCTAAGAGAGCGCGTTAAGACGATTAAAAAGAAGAACTGACATGTCGAAAGAAGACATCAATAGTTATAGACCAGTTCAGAACAGGCATAGAGAAAGCCTCGCAGTGATGGATAGTTTTTAGAAACCATTACTGCGGGGCTTTTAGTGTAATAAGAGGTCATGCAGCGTTACCAAGACTTCACTTAACGGACACAAATCGAAGCGATATCCTCATAATGAACTACTTCGTAGTCTTTGTGATAATTGCTACGGAGATGAATTTCCTGAAGTCGTTCATTCCATGTTACATAACCACAGAATTTTTCAGTACCATCTTTAAGATAAATAATAGTCGTAGGATATTCCCTCGCCACCTTTCTCCAAAAATATTTTTGCTGTTCACAGAAATGCTTATAATCACATTTCTCATCCCTTCGACGGTATTCCTCGTAATACTTTTTAGCCATAGCCAAAGAGTCAATAGACTTACCATCTTTAAACTTTCTTGCTGCTAAGATTGAAGTTTCATCCATTTTAGCAATTCCAATGAATGTGAGAATTGTAATTGGAATCACAATAAACCAGAACAAGGGAACTCCCGCAAACAATCGAACTAAGATAGCGATGGGAAGACCAATTGCAAAATAGGGTAACAAGATAACACAACCTTTCTATTTTTCAGCGAAACACAAATGGTGTGCCTGTCAGTGTTTCATACTGCGCCCAAAGATAAGTAAAATAGCAATAGCAACTTCAATACATAGAAGGTATCCCTCAAGCGTCACAGCGCTCACCTCTTTCACGGACAATAAATATATGTCAAAAACGCAGATTACAACATAAAATATACTACTATTTCGGAAAATTGACAACAAAAAACTCACCGGAAATTAGACCGGTGAGAAATTGAATGTTGATGTTCACTTTTTCTTGTGCAGCCGATTGATTATCCCGATGAGCATAAGGAGGTCTTCGTCATCAAGCTCACGCATTCCTGAAAGTGCTTTTTGTACCAGCTCGGGATTCTTTTCCCCATCGTCAAAGAACTGCGAGGGCGTAATATCAAAATAATCACAGATGGCAAAAAACTCTTTAAGCGGCGGGAGGGACTTTCCAGAAGAAATGTTGTAAACGTAGCCTCGGCTATGTCCAAGGTCGTAGCTCATTTGATATTCAGATACACCTTTCCGTAGACGGAGCTGCGTAATTCTCTCACGAACAAATTTTTCTTGCATGCTATCACCTCTTGATTATGATAGCTGACGTGAATTCGTTATCAGTAAAACAAATTTTGTCGTTATGATTGAAACATCAAGAAATATATGTTATTATATGGTAGACGACATAATATAAGACATTAAATATAGCAAAAGCATTTGATGATAATGAAAGGAGCAGATATTGTGAGAACCGCGCAGGAAAAATTTGATGTTGCAAGAGAGCATTATCAAAAAGCAATGCAACATATAGAAACAATAACTACGATTTGCGAAAAGGCGGCTAAAGGTACAGATTTGTTTCTGAAAAATCAGTTTGATGTAATTTTACAAACAGCCTTACTAAAGCTTGCTACCCAAGACGGACATTTTTCACACACCGAACGTCAATTCATTGAGCAGATAGTGGATAATGGTGACGTTTTAGATTTTGTCAATCAGAAGTACGGTACAGAATTGACTTGGGATGGAATCGAAGTATCTTCCGTGGAAGAAATTGATGAATTCTGGGATAAGCTACTCGATGTAATTCAAAACCTTATGAACGAGTTTTTTAGACGTGTGTTCTTGGTTAATGAAGCAATCAGTCCTGAGTTTTGGAAAGGTGTCATCAACGCTGTTACAAGTATATGCGAGGTATTTGCTGTTCTGGACGACGATGATGCTATGGTCGAAGAAGATGTTATTCAGAAGTGGGTCTATGCGTTTTTTATGCTTCCATTAGATACGCTCAAAGACAAAGTGGAGCAACATAGACATTCGATTGCAGGGAATCTCGGTAAACTGAATGATAATTCTGTATAAAAAGTTAACGTAAAGGGGGGAGGGAAAATTATCCCCCCTTTTTTCCTTACACCTCCAACATCAAATGACCCTCGATAGCCTTTTCAAGCTCCTGTTGCTGGATGCCGATGTACCTTTGCGTGACAGCGGCAGAACTGTGCTGTAAGAGCTGCTGGACGAGGACGATATTGTAACCGTTGTCGTTGTAAATCTCTGTTGCATAGAACTTTCGGAAGCTGTGCGTGCTGATATCCTCACTGTACCCCAAGTAGGAGCAAACGCTTTGAAGCCTTTTCTGCACAGCTCGCTCGGTAATGGGAAATATCCTTGCCTCGGGAGCTATATTGTGGTCGAGGCAATAGCAGCGGATGAACTGATAAAGGGCAAGGGGCACGGTAAAGGTTCGGGCTTTCTTCGTCTTCTGCTCCACGATGGACAGGCGATATCTATCTCCGTCATGTACGATATCAGCAAGGCGCAGCTCGACGATATCAGAAATACGCAGTCCAAGGTTGGCTTCGAGAATCAAGGCGGTTGCGATGCGCTCATTTGGCCTGCATCCGGAAAAGCCCTGCTTCATGGTGGCGATGATGGTCTTGTACTGCTCAGCGGTTAGTGCAATGGTTTTCTTGTTCATGGGATGCCTCCTGATGGGTGAAAATGGTGCTTGAATACGAACTTTGGTGCTGCGGAATACGAACAGATAGAGTGAAACTCAGGAAATGCCTGTGAGCACTGGATTTTACAGTTCGTTTTCTTTAGATTTTACGAACAGTAGCAAAAGTGGGGTGTGATGCCGTATCTGCTCGCCGTATAAATAAATAACTATCAATTTCCCTCTCAGAATCGTTTGCAGCGGCTTCGGGGTATAAGGATAGCCCCCCTGCCTTGCGTCGCTTAGAAATGGAAATTCTATCTAATTTAGTTATGAGACGAAAGAGATTCTGATAGAAGAAAGACTGCCGAGAACTTAATCTCAGCAGTCTTAAAAAATGTTATTTTGTTAGAAGCTCAATATTTTGGAGTTTATGGTAATCGACAATAACCTCGCCCTCATTACGGTCGTTACAATATGCAAAAACGTACTTTTTCTTAATTTTAGCGCGATAAACCTTGAGGGGGGCGTTGCTAAAATTAAACCTCTTTGCAAACCATTTGGCTCTATCGACATTCAGAGTCCACGATAGAGCTTTGATGTTATCAGCATTAAGCGTGCCAAGACCGCGATAGACAATAAGTTCGTCTGGAAGCTGTTTATATACTTCATAATCTGCTTCACACATCATTTTTTCGGGATTGCAGATTTGAAATAACCTTACAGCCTGAGCCTTTGTCATATCTGAATCCATGTTGGGATTTTCCGAAGAGGTCCATGCATCTACTAGAGCTACAGATAAATCGTCTCTGGACATATTGGTAAAGTGAAAGTTGACAGCGGACAGCCGATAAGGACGAGCCAATGTGGAAATAATGTCATTTGGTGTGGCGGCATTTTGAATGATACTCGCACATCCTTGTACATTGGCTTTCCACACGCCGGTGCTCAACAAATACATTGTGGCATTCTTGATGCCGTTCATGTTGGACTTCTGGGGAAGAACTACATTTTTAGGATTCTCAACCATATGGCATACCTCCGTGTTAGAATAATTAAATAATAGATGCCACGCGCGTGATAGTCAACCTTAATAATACAATTAAAGACAAGATTTAACCGCGACTTAAATATCAACTAGCAATGACCATCTCCGTCTTACAATCCAAGCAAGCAATGTGAACGCTCTTGGTAGCCCGAACACTGTTCCCGCAGCAGGGGCAGATATATTTCCGACTGCTGCTTGTCTTCGGCGGGAGAGGCGGGGTGTTGCTGTGCGTTCCTGTTCCTGAAACCGATACGCCGTAGAACTCATTGCGGGTGATGAGGATATCGCTCAAGTCGTTTTCTAGTACGAAGGTTAGCAGTTCATCGTTTGGCTCAGTGATTGTCCAGCCATATTTTTCGTGGTGAGATACTTTTAGTCCATGGCTCTCGGCAATCTCCTTGAAGCGCTTGTTGTGGTAGGTATTTCCTCGGCTTGTGTCCTTGATGCCGTTGACATGGCAGTAGTAATGCACCATCTCGTGAAGCAGCGTTGCGCAGACGTTTTCAATGGGTCTTGCGAGCGTTCCGGCTCCGATGTTTATTTCATTGCTGCTTCCCGTGACCGATACCCAAGTGTCATCTCTCATAGAGAAGTGTCCATATGCTCGTGGCGTGGATTGAATAGTGATGGTCGGTCTTGATAGTTCATTTTCAAAAAAGCGTTGGTTGAGCAGGTCGAACAGCTTGTTGAGGTATCCTGCAACACGATTATAAGACGTTAGCTGTTTCACGGTAATTTCCTCCTTGAAAGTCAGGAGCGAATACAGTATAATCGCTGTACCCGCTCCTTTGGTGTGTGGTATGAAGCTCCTTGTCTGTGGCTTGGTAGGCAGTCAGACAAGGGGCTTTTTTCATGCGCTGATACTGAATCGGCGGGATGCGACCTGTTTCGTAAAAGCCTTGTAGAGGTCATCATGCACACGCTTAAAGGCGGCAGAATCAAAGCGGTTCGAAAGTACAGAGGTCCAGCGGATGATGTAGCTGCCCGCCTGCAACTCTTCCACGCCTCGTTCCTCCATTTCTGTCTTGATGCTGCTGCGGATAGCATCTGCCTCAGTCTTGGCCTCTTCCATCATGGCTTCCCATTCATTGAGGGCTTCGATTTTGGCGATAAGCTCATTTCTTGACATAGTGTTTACTTCCTTTCTTGATGTAGGTTGGTGGATAGGTCTGTGGTTGGCGCTGTGATTAGATGCAGCCAATGAGGATGAAGAGGACGAACAAGACCTCCATGCAGAGCGCAATGCCTTCTCCGGTCATCTGAGATACCTCCTTTCACTTGAACATTCAGGTTCAATTCTTCTTGCTGTCGTTGTCGTTTTCGTGCGTAGATGAGATGCAGAGCAGAACAGTGACAATGAGCGGAATGATGATGAAAATAGCCCACGCGAGGAACGAGGCCCAGTTATCGAGCGGGCCAGCCTGCAAAAACGGGAACACGAAGAGCACGAAGAAAATGAAGAACGCCATGGGGATACCTCCTTTCTTGGGTAGAGTTGGATATATAAAAAGAACCGCACCACTCATAGGAGTAGCACAGTTCTTGGATAGGTGAATTTACATTTTAGTTGGAGAAAAAGCTAAAGAGGGAGAGAACAAGCCTATCAGGTAGAGGTAGAACTTTGATTTTGGGGCTTGAAAAAGCGCACGAATAGTAGAGGCTATTTCTAAGTAAATAGGTTGTCTTGCTGCGTCGTTACCTCAAGGTTTTCATCCTACGCAAAATAGGAGTGACTTGAAAAACCTTGAGAAAAACCTTGAGCTAAGTACTTTTTCAGCCGATAATAAGCTACAACAGACTACGATAGAAATTTGACGAAAAATTGTAAGAGCATTGAAAACAGAAAGTGAATTGCAACAAAATACAGGAGAAGAGCAGAGGGGGACTACTACTAACCAATCTTGGTAAGGATGAGGTCGGCAGTTCGAATCTGCCCAGCAGCTCCATAAAGAGTTACCGGTATAGATGCGTCTGGCGCAAAGCCAGGCGCATCAACCGTTTCCGGGCTTTTTCGAGCCCGGATTTCTTCTTTTGAACCATAGATTTTTATGGAGGTTTCGGAGCAACTGACCGGATTTGAACTGGAGGATCTCATGTCTTGGACAGTTTCCAACCTCCAGCGCCCTTTTAGAGAGGACTTTTCTCTCGAAAAAAGCGGCATCATCGCAGAAAAAGAATCACAAATATTTGGGCGTCGTTTTGTCGGCTTTGACAGCTGAAAAAACGGCGCCCTTTTTCAATTTCTAAAAGGGTGAACTGCTCCCTGTCAAGTAGACAAAGCAAGAAATAAAAACTATGCAGAGGATTCTATATCATGTAGGATTCTCTGCGTTATTATTTTGCTGAAGCCGCGACGAATTCCGCCGGGGTCATACAGCCAAGCTTTTTCTGGTACCTGCCATTGTTATAAAAGTCAATATATGCGCAGATCGCCTTCCGCAGAGTTTCGTAATCCTCGAAATGATAGCGGTAATACATTTCTGTTTTCAGGATGCCCCAGAATCCCTCCATTGGGGCGTTGTCAAGGCAGCGCCCCACGCGGGACATGCTCTGGCATACCCCGGCGCGTTTCATTTCTTTTCGGAAGAAACGACTGCTATATTGGACGCCCCGGTCGCTGTGCAGCAGCGGTTTGGCGTCCGGATATTTCTGAAACGCCTGCTCGAAGGTGTCCAGCACAAGAGGTATATTATTGCGGCGGCTCAGGGAGAACGCGACGATATTCCTCCCGTATAGATCCAGCACAGCACTCAGGTATGCCTTGCTGCCGGAGCCATATTTGAGTTCTGTTATGTCAGTCACCCATTTTTCGTTTTGCCGCCCAGAAGAAAAGTCCCTGTTCAAAATATTCTCCGCGGCGTATTCCGCCGGGGTCTTCTTCTGATACCGCCGCTTTTTCTTCCTGCATATAGACCGCAGTCCAAGCACGCGCATAAGACGGTAGATCCGTTTCAAGTTGCACTTCAGCCCATAGCGGCGTTCCAAAATGATCTTCATCTGCCGGTATCCGGGAATACCGCGCTGGGCCTGATAAATCTCGGTAATGAGCCCGGCCAGCTTCTCGTCTTCCGTTTGCTTTTGACTCACGGCGCGGTTGAGCCATTTGTAATACCCGGCCCTGCTGACGCCTGCCGCGGCACAGAGCTTATAAACAGGCCATCTGTGTTCCTCGTGCAATTCTTTGATGGCCTGATACGCGGCAGCCTGCCGCACGCCGCTGAGATCCGGCGAACTGCGGCCTTGGTGTCGGTACTGCTGAAGCTTCCGATGCAGCACAGCCTCCATTTCCAGCTCAAGATTGACCGCTTTGAGATGCTTATTCTCAATGACCCAGTCGGAAAGTTCTCTGGAGTACTCCCGATCCTCTCGCAGACTGTTGAGACCCGCCGCGTGATACTTCCGCACCCACCCATAGATCTGCTGGTATGTAAATCCGAAGCGCTCTGCTGTCAGGGCGTAGTCCCTGTCATGGGCGATGCAGAATTCCACCGCCTTCTCTTTTTCTTCTCCGCTGATCCTGGCCATACATGTACCCTTCCTGGCTCCGCCTGCGGGACGGAACTCTTTTTGGCCATTATACAACGAAATCCACTTCTCAAGCTGTGTTCTCGACCGAATCTGATATTTTTTACAGATTTCCTCTTCACTCATCCGCCCGGACAAATAGGTTTCGACCGCCTCGCGCTTGATCTCCTTGGAGTAGTGATGGTTTCCGGCCCGATGGCATAGACCTTCCGTGCCAAACATTTCATAATTTAACAGCCATTTTTGCAGTGTGCTCCGGCTCACGCCAAATCTTGCCGCTGACTGGATGAGACTTTCCGTTCCGATAAGGCAATGCTTTACCGCGAGAATCTTTATTTCCGAACTCACAAATCTTTTTATTGACATAAAAATGCTCCCCATCTGAGTTCTTGCGGATTTTCTCTCCGCTTGTCTACTCTATGGGGAGCATATCAGGGCGCTGGCTGCAGCGTCTGAAACGGCAGGCCGGAGATGACTTCTCCGACCTTATTTTTTTACAACAGGAGGATCGCTCACATGGACACCCAAAACACAAGTCGTCAGTTCCGCTACCTTGAAGAAGTCTGTATTCCCCTGCACCGTGCAGGCTTTGAAACCCTGCCGTTGGAGGGAGAGCAGTTGCCTGTTCTTTGGAACGGCGCACCCCTCTGCCGCATCACCGGCAAGGGCAGCGTGTTCTATCGGCGAGAGGACGCGGACACGCCCCAGGCAGAGGATGCCCTATATCGCGTCGAAGACATCGCCGCGAAGACGCTGGAGTATATGACCGCTATGGAAGCCGCCCCACAGCTCAAAGCCAGCGGACTGGATGGCGACTACCGCATCCTCGCTGACTTCGGCGGCACGGTGCTGGCAGGTTCTCCGAGCAAATACGGCGTTCAATTCGTCACATGGGATTGGGACTATGACCGCACGGGTGTGGTACACGGACACTACTTCATGGAGAACTACGATGGCGCCAAGCAGGACTTCGCCACACGCTCCGGGCTTATCCAAAAGGAACAGCTTTTCAGCCCGGAGCAGCTGACCGAGATATTCCGCTGCTGCGCCGATTCCGTGGATGAGGACTTCTTTGAGCTTACGGATACGCAGGAAGAAATGATCCGCGGAATCCAGCAGCAGATCAGGGTGTGCGTACCGGATCTGGATGAGCGCGTCCGTCAGCAGGAGGACGCACAGGAGCGAGCCTCACAGGAACAGACAATGTAATAGCAGTATGGCATGGGCCGGAGTTTTAGCAATAAGACTCCGGCCCTTTTTTATTTTCAAAAAAGGAGTTTGATTTGCTTGACGCGATACTTTATGAAGTTCACACCCCTGTTCGCCGCAGAGGTGCAGATGATGACGCCACCCCGTCATCAGCCTCGCGGCAGCGGACGCATCCGCAGCAGCTTTCGCTACAGTGCCGACGATGTACGCTGCAAAGACTGCACGAGATATGACAGCGGACACCCCTGTCACCTGAATGAATGCGTCTGTCTGGAGGAGCGCATCGAGGCCGGCGTGGTGGAGCTGAACGCTCTGGCGCGGGAGTGCTTCGGCGGGAGGATGTTCCGACCGCTGCAAAGACGGCTGCGAGATGAGCTGAACAGGCAGCCCTTTCGCTTCTTCCTCGGTGACGCCCACAGAGAACGATGGACGCATTGGAAAAACCGCTGCTACGGTATGTCCGAGCGCAATGCGGCTGCGCTGTTTTTGCTTACCGCCGATGAGGAGCTTTGGCAAAGGGTCCTCTGGCATTTCGACAGCAGCGGCTTCGACTTCCCCGCCATTCGCCTCTCCGGTATTCACCCGGAGCTGTACAGCATTTATCAGGCGGCGAAGACCCTTTCCGTTGGCGGTGACAACATCGTCATAGAAGACCTTGCTTTTTCCGAGCTGGTCAGCGACAGAGCCTTCCGGCTCATCCTCGGAGCACTCCTGCTGTGCAGGTATGGCGAGGTGGTCTTAAATCTGGAAAGAAAAACGGAGGAAATAACATGATGATTCAAGCGGTTCTCAGTAATCCCAGCCACCCGGAATACGGTGTGGCAACGATTCCATTCCCCATTCCCCGGGACCAATACACATACTGCATGGAGCTGCTGGCGGCGCTGGAGATCGGCGACGCGGTCAAGACTGACTGCAAGGTGGAAAAGATCGACAGCTTCTATACTATCCTCAAGCGCACGGAGATGCTCACGGTCAATGTGGAGGAGCTGAACTATCTTGCCAAGCGGCTGGACAGCTTCGACACCGGCGAGGCCGCACAGTTTCAGGCAATGGCCCACAAGCTGGAGCTATTCGAGCTGAAGGATCTCATCAACCTGACCTTCTGCTGCCAACAGGCCACAGTCATTACCGACTTTTCCGACCTCGCCGCCATCGGCCGCGACCATTACATGAACCTGCGCGGCGGCAGCGCAAGCGTGGATGAGCTGAACACGCTGGACGGCAAGGAAACGGCACGGCAGCTCATTGAAAGCGGCAGCGGCACGATCACGCCCTACGGCGTAGTCTACGACAACGGCATGAAGTTAGAGCAGATCTATGATGGCCGCTTCTTCCCCTGCTACTACTATGAGCCGAACGCCATCACCGTTGCGGTGACCTCTAAAGCCGAACCGGAGGACACAGAGCATATCACATGGCTGTACCTCCCCATGATTCAGGAGGAGATCGACCGCGCCCTCCTTCGCGGGGGCATCACAGATCACGCCGATGTCCGCCTGCGGCTGGAGGACAGCCAGCTCCCCAATGAGGTGGATGTTCTTCTGGATATGGAGTACGAAACTCTCTCTGACCTCAACGAATTGGCAGAGGCGACGGATGGGTTATCAAAAGCGGATATGGAAAAGCTGGGTGCCGTGGTCATGCTGGCAGAGCCAAAGTCTGCGGCACAGATTAAGACCCTTGCAGAAAGCCTTGACCTCTTTGACTTTGCCCCCGGCGCACACTCTCCCGCCGAGTACGGCAAGTACATGATCCGCCAGTCCGGTCATTTCGACTATGACGAAAATCTCGACGCTTTTTACGACTATGAAAAGTATGGCACGGAGCGCATGAATGAGGAGGATGGGATGTTCACCGACAGGGGTTACATCGCCTATAAGGGCTATTACAGTATGGAGGAAGTAATGAACGGCAGCCAGAGCAGCCACATGGAAATGGGAGGGATGATGTGATCATTCAAGCAGAACTCAGGCGGAAACAGTCCGAGTATGAAGGCGAAGCATGCAGTGTAGATAAGGTAATCGAGTTACCCGCCCAGCGGTTCCAACAGTTCAGCCGCGCACTGCTGGCTGACTATGATTTCATCGCAGAGAACAAAAATGCCATCCGGCACGATGATGACGCCAGACACTGCCTGCTCATCCTCGACGCGGAGGGAATGGACGGTTTCCTTGTTGACCCACAGGGGCACAACTATGCCCGGTACAGTGCCTTTGTCCCCAACGCCCGCAGCTTGCTGACGCCGGATATGGGGATCGACCGCAGCTATCTTTCGCTGGCAGAGCCTTGGCGGGATGAGAGCAGGGATGAAATGCTCCGCATGACGCTGCGCGTCAATGGAAAGCCGGACTACACCCTCGTCCTCCCCGCTGACGAGGAATACCTCGATGCGGTGAAAAATTACCTTGATATCGATGTTTTCGCGGATGCCATGCTCTGTGATATTCGCTTCAAGGTACCATACATCGGTGAGCTGATTCGTGATACGGATTGCCCTGCCGTGGAGGATTACAACGATTTTGCCGAAGCCTTGGAGGACATCTGGCAAAAGGACGGCGCGCTCCTGACCTACGCCGCCGTGCTGGAGGCAGAGAAACCGGAAACACTGCACCGCGCCTGTGAGCTCCTGCAAGATCTGGATAACTACCAGCGCATTGTGGAGGGTGCCTACGGTTACGGTCAGCAGCGATTGCAGGAAACGCTGGGGCTGGATGATGAAGCCATCTATGAGCTGGACGGCTACATGGATTTTGAGAAATACGGTCAGGACTGCATGGAAAACGACTGCGTGACAAAAACGGAGTTCGGCCTGCTGCGCCGCTTGGACCCGCCCTTCCCGGAGCAAACGCAGAGGCAGCAGATGTTTCAGTAGACTTTGCGGCAGATGTGTAGTATGTTTGCCGTTGCCCAAAAGAAGGGAGGGATACCTATGAACACCAAGATCTCATATCTGTACAGAGATGCCGATAACTACAAGATGCACAATAAATGCGTCATTGCCGGTACGCTGACTACGGAACAGGCTCGTACCATCAAAGATAGCTGCGAAATGGGCGAATACTTCATTCCAAGGCAAGTAGGACTGCCGGAACGCCGCTTCGACCGGTATGATCCTGCGGTGGATCACTGCTGGTTCGAGCTGGATGAGGACTGCTTCTCAGAAACGATAGAACCGCCTACTGTAGCCCTTACTGCCACAGAACTGGTCAACCGTTTCGAAGGATGTAAAAACAACTGGCGGGATGAAGCGTACACGCCGCAGATGGGAGGCATGAAATTTTGAACGTCAACGCAAGAACAGATAAATTCCAGCACATTGAAGTATTTGATAAGCCCGCGCTGTTCACCAACGGGCGCATCGCCCGTGATACCGTGCCGCAGGGCTGGTACTGCTATGACATTCGCGGCTCTGACGATGATCCCGGCGAGCTGTGCTACATGGAAGAAAATGTTGTGGTCAACCACGCAGGCTCGGTGCTGATGCCGGAAAAGCTGGCGATGCCTAAGTCCGGGCGGCTGGATGTGCGGGATGAGCTCGGTTTTCTCGATGAAGGCGACATGACGCTCCGTGAGTTCTGCGAGGCGCATCAGCTCCCCTATCCCGCGGAGAACATGAAATTTCATATCCGACCTGCCCGCCCGGAGGAGGCGGGCTTATTTTATACCCCGCACCCCGAAGAAGATAAGCGGCTGGGTACCGTTGGACATGTCCGGATGGACTTCGGACGCAGCGGCAACGAGTTCTGGCATACATGGTGGCCCCGCGGCCCGGAGGAACTGAACAGCCCTGTGTTCAAAGCGGAGCTGCAGGAGGTCGTGGACACGCTGCGGGAGAGTGTGCTGAAAAACCGCTTCGCGATGGAGCGTTTCTGCTATGAACACGGCGGGAAAATCAGCGGCGGCTGGACACAGAACTACGGTTACATTGTGGAAACGGAGCATTACCGCTACTGCCTGCGCTGCAATCCGTCTCCTGGAGATTATAACTGCTACTGTACGGCCTATGATCTGGATGTCCAGCGGCAGAACATGGCGCGGGACAAGCCCCTGGTGGGCCGCGTCACCTATGCCAATGGCGACGCGCAGGAGTTTGCCGATGCCGAAGCCTTCCTCGAGTGCGTGCGGGAGGAGCTTCCGTATCGCCCCACCACAGGCTTCCGTTACGAGGTGCTGACCGACGATCCCAGCGTCCGCAGGCAGGTGGATGACATGATCTTCGACCTTTATGGCGAGGAAGCCCCTTGCCGACAGGAGGATCACGAGCCTCAACCCGAGCAGGGCATGACTTTCGGGGGAATATAATGGACGCTTCAAAAAAGCAGCGAGAGCCGGTCGCTTTCAAAAGCCTTGCCGAGCTGAAACGGTTCATACGACCCGGTGTGGAGCTTAAGACCGTCAGCCACGCCAATCACGCGGATATGGTGGGGCTGACTCGTGTGGTAACCACGGTGCAGACGGTGGGCTTCTATTCCAAGATCAAGGATCAGCCGGAGCATCCCTTCTCCACCTGCAACCACGGCAAGGGCTTCTACACCGATTTTGGGAAAGCCGGCAATTACATCTTTGATGGTATGACGGTCAAGGTGAAGGATACTCGAAAGCAAGATCGCGGTGTGATCTACGAGCTGGAGTTTTACGACAGAGAGCAAAACATGGAGGAAACGATGATGGACAGAAAAATGGTGAATTTCATTAAGGAACAGTATCCCCCCGGCACCCGCATCCGGCTGAACGCTATGGACGATCCCCATCATCCCATTCTTCCCGGCACCGAGGGCGAAGTGGACTTCGTGGATGATGAGGGGCAAATTTTTATGAAGTGGGACAATGGCCGCACGCTGCCGCTCATCCCCGGCGAGGACAGCTTCACCGTACTGCCGCCCAAGCTGACCACCCTCAAGCTGTATATGCCCCTGACCGCCGATCTCTACGAGCGAAACGAGTACGGTGATCTCGATGACAGCAGCACATTGCTGGAGGGCCGTGAGCTGCGCGGCTATCAGGATCAGATCACGGCGGCACTGGTGAAAAACCGGATGCCGGAGGAAACCGAGCGCGGCATCATGCATTGGTATGATGAGGCCGACAGTGTCAATCGCAAGGTCCACTCTGCCGTCTTCGCCGTGGAGGTGCGTGACCGGCAGCTCTGGGGCGTGGCGGAGTGCCGTGTCGCTGGGGAATTGTCGGACACAGAGCTGGAAGCCTTAAAGGAATACCTCACCGGACAGGCTTCGGACGGCTGGGGCGAGGGCTTTGAGCAGCGGGAAATATCCGTGGATGACGGCGGTGAATTGTATGTCCATCTTTGGAATTCAGACAAGTGGAGCATCCAAACGGAGCAGGATCTTTTCTCCCCCAAGCTGGCGGATGGACTGCCGGAGCTGTGCTTCTCCACTCTCCCCGGCACCGGTGAGCTCATCTGTATCAAGCGCGGTGAAAGCGGCTACTACCCCAGTGATTGGAACACGAACGATCCCGCGCATAACCGTGAGATAGCGGACTATAACAACGAGCGGCTGGGCGTGACGCAGGAGCAGCGGTTGGCAATGGAGTGCGGCAGTATGCACGGCTGGGGCGTCCCCGGCGCAGACCCTGCCTGCTATGAACAGCAGCCGGAGATGGGAGGGATGACCCTTGGGTAAAAGAATACTGCGTGTGTATCTCGCTAAAAACGATACGCCGTATAGCGCAGCCTATGCCAAGTTGGAGATGCCCGCCTCCCCGTGGGAGGTTTGGGACGCCATGGAAAAGGTGCGGCTTCAGACGGACGATATCCTGTACATGGAGATCGAAGACTACTATGCCTTTGAGTATCTCTCGCCCCACTTGGATGGATTAGATATCAGCCTCAACGAGCTCAACGACCTTGCCGCGCTGCTGTCTGCGCTGGATGAGGTACAAGGGATCGCCTTTGAGGGGCTGTTTTCCATGGAGGTGCAGAGAAAAGTAAACGCCAACGGCGGTGTCATCACGCTGCAGGATCTGCGGGATCTGGCGGTCAGCGCAAAAACCGACTGTTACCATGTGGTGGATGCCGCAGACGATGCTGCCCTCGGCCTGTTTTACGCAGAAAACGATTTTATCCCCGAACTGGATGGCGTGTCGGATGCTGTCTTTAAGATGCTGGACTTCGCCGGCATCGGAAGAATGATGCGATGCAGTGAAAACGGCGTTTTTGTGGGCAGCCTGTATGTACTGCAGAATGCCGAGCTGACAACCGCGCCCCCCGTCCAAAAGACGCTGCCGGAAAAGCCGGGATACCTCTTCCGGCTCACGCTTGGACTGCATCCCGACATTGGCGATGCGCGCACGGTGACGCTGGATCTTCCCGCAGCAGAGGCGGAGCTGCTGGACGCGCAGGAACAGCTCGGTGTGGAGGGCTGGGAGGGCGTCACGGTCATTGATTATGACGGGATCATCCCCTATGCGGCGGACTTCACCGACCTGCCCATGGAGCTGGAGGAATTTAACGCCTTCACCAAGGCCGCGCGGGACATTCCGAGATTCGAGGTGCCAAAGCTGAAGGCTCTGTTGGAGCAGTTCGAGGTGCAGGACATTGAAACCGCCCTGTTCTTGACGGAGCATCTGGCGGATTACATCCTCATGCCGAACCTCAGCTCACCGCAGGAGGCGGCACTGGACCAGCTCTGCTTCATCATGGATCGTGAAGAAGCCGTTCGGCTGATCCCGTATGTGAACCTCTTCAACTACGGCGAGACAGTCATCCATGCGGACAACGCCGCCCTCACATCCTACGGGCTGCTGCACCGCGCGGACTATGAACCAATGCTCTCACCCATACAGCAAAAACAGGAAAAGGAGATGACGATGCAATGACCAGGGGACAGATCCAATATGAAGGCGACCGGCCGCTGCCTTGTGCAGCACAGGAGGCATTCCGATGCAGACCGGATGCTATGAGCGATGACGAGAAGACGATCCTCTCCGCCATCGTTCTGCAAAAGGGCGAGGCGGAGGCTGCGGAGATTTTCAGAGAGTCACCGGAGCATCTGCGTGATTACACGATCCTCAAGGGCGTCAACAGCTACGCCGCGCTGGGCAGGTACTACCTCGCCAATGAGACTACCGTCCCGGAGGAGCTGTACGAATACATGGATCTGGATGCGCTGGGCTGCCGCTATGAGGATGAGCACCCCGGCGTGTTCATCGGCAGTGATTATGTGCAGTATCCAGCCGCCGAACAGAAACAGTCGATGGAAATGCAGGTAATGTAATCCCGTCAGGTCCCCGTCATGACCAAAGCGTAAGATCATTGTGGCAGGCACTGCTTTGCAATGTATGTAATGAGATCTTCCGGCGTGATCGTATCACCGGTGTGAGGTATCTCGCGCCATCTCTTCTGTACGGCAGGGTCAGGATCGCACATCGCGGCAATCATGGCAAGCCGGATCTCTTTTCGCACCTCTTCCACGGTAGTGTGATGTCTGCGGGCAACCTCCAGCAGAGCAGCATCGGCATTGATCTTCTTTTTCTTCATGGTATCACTCCTATTGCTTTTTAGAACGGGTATCGTTCTTTTAGAACTACAATAGCACAGGAGTTTTAGGGAAGAGTGTCGAACGCAGTCGAAAAAACGGAGGTTTGCTAAAAAGCAAACCTCTGCACCGATGTTACCGCAATTCGTTGATCAAAGTGTCCAGCACATTCATCACCCTGCGCTGCCCTTCTGGGGACAGGGCTTTCAATCGCTCGGAGAGCTCTGTGGCGTGAAGCAGCGTTGCCGCATCCAAATTATCCTGAAGCAGCTCGTCCGTTCCAACCTTGAGTACATTGGCAATGGCGACCAGCTTATCCAGCTTTGGTGCTTTGACTCCGCGCTCGACCACGCTCATATGGTCAACGCTGTAATCAACAGCGGCAGCAAGCTCTTCCTGCGTCATACCGGCACGCTCACGGGCGGCTTTGATTCGTTTTCCCAATGCAATCTGATCCATGTGCAATCTCCTTTTGAACGGAATCCGTTCTTAAATTATATTGGAGAAGCTGTTTGTTTCACAGGAGCGCACAGAACGGTGACCGTTCTAAAAGAACGAAACAAGCAAAACAATACACCAAGGGGCCGTATTCCCGGATGGGGAAAAGCGGCCCCTTCTTTTTTGCGCTGATTTGACCTCCTGCTCCGGGATAACGGACCCGGAAAGGAGGAACTGTGCCGATCAACAAAGCCCTTGCAGAGTATCTTGAACTCTACCACAAGGGCGAGGCGAACGCCGTCACCAGCCGGGAGCTGGAGTGTGCCTTCCGAATGCGCGGCTCCGAGCTGCGCCGGGAGATCAACGCCCTGCGGGGCGACGGCATCCCCATCTGCAGCTTTGACGGCGGCTACTACTATGCCGCCACCGAGGAGGAGCTGCGGCGCACCATCCGGCAGCTCCGCAGCCGAATCAAAAAAATCGCATTTGCGGAGCGCGGCCTGTCCCGCACCTTGCCTGACTATGAGGACACCGGTCAGCTCTCCCTCCCGCTGGAGGGAGGTGACACTTCTTGAACAGCTTTATTCCCTGGGTGGGCGGCAAGGGCAAGCTGCTGTGGATCATCAATAAGCTGATGCCGGACCGCTACACCCGCTTCATCGATGTGTTTGGCGGCAGCGGCACGGTGACCATGTGCCGCCCCATCCAGCGCGGCTGCATAGAAGTCTACAACGATTTCAACAGCAATCTTACGAATCTTTTCTGCTGTGTTAAAAACCGCCCCATGGCACTGCTGGCGGAGCTTGGCTTCCTGCCGCTGAACACGCGGGATGACTTCAACGTCCTTTACAAGTTCTTCTCCAAGGGCGAGTTCACGGACGACTACCTGCAGGAGGAGATGGATCTAACAGAGGTCTACCTCAAGCCGCCCGACGCCGAGGCCATCCGCGCCCTTATGCTGGAGCGCACGCCCCGCGGGAGCATCCGCCGCGCGGCGGACTTCTTCAAGCTCATCCGCTACAGCTTCAGCGGCGGAGCCAAGTCCTTCGGCGGCAAGCCCTGCGACATCCGCCGTTTCTTTCACCTGATCTGGGAATGCTCCCGCAGGCTGGCGAATGTCATTGTGGAGAACAAGGACTTCGAGGAGGTCATCCGTCAGTACGACCGGGCAGGCGCCGTGATCTACTGTGACCCGCCCTACTACAAGGCGGAGAGCTGCTACGAGGTGGAGTTTCCCCCGGAGGATCATCAGCGGCTCCATGATGTACTGGTCACCTGTGAAGGATACTTCATCGTCTCCTACAACTACCAGGACTACATCTGCGAGATCTATCAGGATTGCTATATCTTCCGCACCTCCCGTCCCAACAGCATGTCCCAGACGGCAGGCAGCGAATATGAGGAGATCGTCATCACCAATTATGACCCCCGCAAAGCCTGCTGGCAGCTCTCTATGGATAGTCTGCTGGGCGGCGATGGCGACACCCGCTATGAGCTGATCCATGAGCCGGAGCATCCCTTAAAAATCTGAACAATAAAAGGAGAAGCAGCATGAAATTTGTAAAATACAACGACAACAAGAGCGTCACCATCCCGCCCGCCGTTCTGACCGTCTGCGGGCTGGACGATGAGGGAAAGCTGGAAATGGCCGGCGCCAAGGGCGCGGTCATTTTGTTAAAGAGCGAGATGACCGCCATGGAGATGGTGCGCACGATCCTCGCCCTGACGGACCGCGCCGGTCAGCTGATGCGGGAGTTGACGGACCTCTGCGGCAGCTGCAAGGGCTGCACCGAGGGGCACTGCACCTTCCGCGACGCGGACATCGAGGAGCTGATCCGCCCCGCCGTCACCGTTCCCGATTGGGCCAAAGAGGAAGCGGACATCGCGCCCGACGCCAAGCTGGACTGCCATGTAGACGAGGGCTCCGGTGTGATCACCGTGTGCGAGACATTTTACGACCACGACCTCTCCGATATTCCCGCCGAGCTGCTGGAGGCCCTGCGTAAGTCTGGCTGCTGCCTGTCCGTACTGGAGGATATGCTGATGGACGACGATGTCATCTACGATAAGTGATACCGTAGGCATTCAAAGAAGAAACGAGGCGAGAGATCCAAATGAATGAAACCTATCTCTATCCGTATTCCGCTGCTGAAGCCCGTAAGCGGAATGAGCTTTCCCTTTGGCGGGAGAGCCACAAGACGAACATCGCCTGCCGTGGTGCTATCGAGGACGCCATCCGCCGGAGCTTCGACGGAATGCATCTGGACAAGGACTGTATCACACCCGTGCTGGACGAATACGGCTATAAACGCACCGCGTGGGTGCTTGCCAATACCCTGCATGAGTTCAAGTGGGATGGTCGCTTCAGCCCCGCCAATAAGCAGTGGTCTGAGCGGCACTACATTCCGCAGGATGAGCGTCACAATGCCGCGATCACTGTTCGGAGCCACCCCGCCGTGCTGGATGGCTTCGTCAGTCTCTACCGCAAGGCAGTGCAGGCGTTAAATCTCTTCGGTGCGGAGCACTGCGTCGGTGACCGCGCCGAGCAGGACTTCACCGGCAAGGTGCTGGTGCTGTCGCCGGATACGCTGAAGGAATCCTGCTGGAGTCAGGAGAATCAACTCTGGTATGCTCGGAGCGGCTTTGGATGCGAGCCGCATTCCAGTGGTCGAGCAGTCTTTGCCACCTGCCTCTCGGACGGAGAAACAGCCAGATGGAACCGGGAGGATTTCATCGGTGTGCTGGACGAAAAATACCTGCCGGACTGGGCGCGGGAGAAGCTCATGGAGCTGACCGCACCCCGGCAGGAGGCACCGGCCGCAGGTGAGATGAATCTGGAATGATCGGAGGTGAAATAAGTGCAGCGCATCTTCATTGACAACCATGACCGCATTCTCTATTACAGCAATCCTGCCGGATACATCGCGGGAAAGGAGGCGGTGGTGGATACCATGTTCCAAACGCAGGAGCTGGAGCGTTTTCTGCAAAAGCAGGCAATTCCCATCCGCTGGGAGGACGGTGTCTATGACCGCCTCCTGCTGGGGCAGAGGGGCGGCCGCTTCGACCCGGAGGCTCCGCCTCTGAAAAGCTGCCGTGTGTGGCAGCTCACGCGGGACAGTCCCATCAATATGCGCTTCATCCCGTATGAAGCCCTGCTGGAGCGTTTCGGACAGCCCGACCGTAAGCACTACGAAACCGTCTATGACGGTCTGGTCGGGACCAATGACCCGGAGGAGATCTACACGCTCTTCCGCGACCCGGTTCCCGGCTACGACGGCAGACCCATCGGCATCTCGGATGTGCTGGAGCTGTACGACGCCGACGGCAGCGAGTTCTACTACTGCGACCGTGTCGGCTTCCGGCAGATCGAGTTTGCACCCCAGCAGGAAATGGATCTGTGTCCGTGAACTGAGCACCCGGCCGGGCGCTTTTTTCATATCAACATCAGAAATAGGAGGAAAGAAAAATGCCCAAGAACCAGACCAAAGCAAGCACCCCCGTCCCCGCGCAGGAAAGCCGGTCCCCTGTGTCCTTCGATGTCCGAGTCTATCCCGTGAAGGACAGCAAGTACACCCTCGCCAACGCCAATGTGGACATCAACGGCGTATTTGCCATTCGCGGCGTGAAGGTCATCCGCGGCGAGAAAGGCCCCTTTGTCGCCATGCCGCAGTACAAGGACGGTCACGGCGACTACCATGACATCTGCTTCCCCTGTACGAAGGAGGCCCGCCAGCAGTTCAACGATGCGGTGCTGAACGCCTACGAGCAGTCGCTCGGGCAGGCCCAGCAGCCGGACAATGCTCCCGCCGCGGAGCAGGTCATGTAAGTCACCCACAATATAAAACATATAACTTGGAGGAAATTATCACATGAAGAAGTTTATCAAGAACACCGTCAATTCCATCCGCGCCAACGCCATCCGCCTCGCTGCCACCCGCCGCTCCGGTGAGGGCTACATCGACACCGCCGTCAAGATCCTCATCGCCGTGGTGCTGGGCGCGCTGCTGCTGGCTGGCCTCTACGCTCTGTTCGGCGATGTGGTCATGCCCACGCTGAACCAGCGTATCAAGGATATGTTCAACTACGCCGGCGCGCTGGGCGGCTGATCCGTGGCATCCGTCCTTCAGGGGACGCTGTTCCTCATCGGACTTATGAGCGCGGCATGGACGGATCTCCGGCGCAGGCAGATCTATGACCTTTCCGGTATCGTCATCGCAGGGGCGGGGCTGATTTCCTTCAGCCCCGCCCGGCTTCTCGGCCTGGCGCTGGCCGTCCCATTTTGGCTGGCAAGCCGGAGAGGACGCGGCGGCATGGGAGATGTGCTCCTCATCGCCGCCTCCGGCTTCCTGCTGGGTCTCCCGCGCGGAGGTGTCGGGCTGGTGCTGGCACTGCTGCTGTACTGCCTTTTTTACCTCGCAATAGCCGCCCTGCACAAGATCCGCAGGCAAGAGCGCCCACTGGAGAGCTATCCATTCGCGCCATTCCTTGCAGCGGGCTTCTTTACCGCATATATCATCTAAAACAAAGGAGGACTTGCTCCATGAGTATTTTCAAAAACCGCACGGTCATCGGCGTCATCTGCATTCTACTGGCGCTGGTGATCTGCTTCGGCATCACGCCGCTGTTCAATCAGAGCATCAGCCAGAAGGCGGAGATCGTCCGCGTCACAAAAGACATTCACGCCGGCGAACTCATCACTAAGGATATGGTCACCACGACCGAGGTCGGCTCCTATAATCTCCCCTCCGGTATCCTGCGCGAGAAGGACAATGTAGTGGGCAAATACGCCAAGGCGGACCTTGCCGTTGGCGATTATATTCTCGCTGCCAAGCTCTCGGACGCGCCTGCCGCCGAGAATGCGTATCTCTATAATCTGGATGGCACGAAGCAGGCCATCTCCGTCACCATCAAGAGCTTCGCCACCGGACTCTCCGGCAAGCTCCAGAGCGGCGACATCGTATCGGTCATCGTGGCGGACTACCCGGAGGACGGCGAAACCACCATCCCCGCCGAGCTGCAGTATGTGGAGATCATCTCTGTTACCGCCAGCACCGGCTATGACGCCAATACCGGTGAAGCCACAGAGGAGGAAAAGGAGCTGCCCTCTACCGTGACCTTCCTCGTCCTGCCGGAGCAGGCCAAGGTGCTGGCGGAGCTGGAACAGGTCGCCAAGCTCCACTTGGCTCTCGTCTACCGCGGCACAACAGATGGCGCAAGGCAGTTCATTGAGGCGCAGGACGCACTCATCGAGGAGTTGTACACTGAGCCGGAGGAAAGCACCATTGAGGAGGGCGAACCCACCGAGCCTGCCGCACCGGAGAGCGAGGTGACGGAATGAATTTCAGAAAAGCCAGCATCTTTCAGCGCGATACGGAGAAACCGGAAGTGCAGAATGACAGCGGTGGTATGCTGGCGGTCTGGGGCAGCCCCGGCAGTGGGAAAACGGTGACAGCGGTAAAGATCGCAAAGGCGCTCTCCGCCAAGAAGAAAAATGTTATCCTTCTGCTCTGCGATATGAGCGCTCCCATGCTGCCGTGCATCTGCCATGCGGACGCTCTGGAGAGCAAAGGCTCTCTTGCCAGCGTCCTTGCCGCCGCCCGCATCAGCGAAAACCTCATCAAACATAACCTCGTCACCTTCAAGCACAACAGCTATCTCGCAGCGCTGGGACTCCTCGAATTGCAGAACGAATACAGCACCCCGCCCTTCGCGCAGAAGCAGGTGGTGGAGCTGTTGGACGGGCTGCGTCAGATCGCGCCCTATGTTATCGTGGACTGCGGCAGCTACATCGCCAACGATATCCTCTCCGCCGTGGCGCTGATGGAAGCAGACAATGTCCTGCGTCTTGCCAACTGCGACCCCAAAAGCGTCAGCTACTTCTCCAGTCAGCTTCCTTTGCTGGAAGATGCTGAGTGGGATGTAGACAAGCAATATAAGGTGGCGTCCAATGTGAAGCCCTATCAGGCGGCAGACCATGTCGGCAAGGCACTGGGCGATGCGACCTTCGTGCTGCCCTATTCGCAGGAGTTGGAAGAACAGTATCTGGGGCGAGATCTCCTCGCTGACCTCGCCCTCAAGGACAGCCGCCCGTTCCGCAAGGAACTGGAAAAGATCATCGCGGAGGTGTTTTGATATGGCACTTGGCGAAAAGCGAAACGGCACGATCTTTGCCGCAGACGCAGAACGGCGGGACGCGCCGGAATATCAGGTCACCTCGGAGCCGGAAGTCGTCCCTGTCGTGGTGGATGACACGCCGAACCGCACATTGAACACCGATGTTGGCGCGCTCGGGCGGGCACATAACCTGTTCTTTGCTCCTGAGACAGCGGGAAAGGACTTCAATTCCGTGCTGCGGGAGGTGCAGGAGTACATCTCCGGCGCCTACGCCGCACTCATCACCGAAGGCGGCGAGGACTCCAAGGAACAGCTCATGCGCTATATCACCAAGTATCTGCAGGACCGGCGTATCGCCGTAGCAGGCATGACACAGACGGAGCTGGTGGACGCCATCTATTCCGAGATGGCGGAGTTCGGCTTCCTGACCCGCTATATCTACGCCGACGGCATTGAGGAGATCAACATCAATTCGTGGCGGGATATCGAGGTGCAGTATTCGGACGGTCGAAGCGAAAAGCTCACGGAACACTTTGATTCGCCGGAACACGCGCTTGCCGTCATCCGGCGAATGCTCCACGCCTCCGGTATGGTGCTGGATAACGCCAGCCCTCTGGTCACGGGGCATCTGACCCGCAACACCCGTATTGCCGCTATGAAGTCCCCCGTGGTGGATGAGGATGTGGGCGTTGCCGCCTCCATCCGAATCGTCAACCGCCACAATCTCAGCCGTGAGGATCTGCTCCGCAGCGGTACGGCCACAGCGGAAATGCTGGACTGGCTTTCCGTATTTTTGCGCTATGGGATTTCCATCTGCGTGGCGGGAGCCACCTCCTCCGGCAAGACCACGGCGGCAGGCTGGCTGCTGACCACGATCCCAGACAGCAAACGCATCTTCACCATTGAGAACGGCTCCCGTGAGCTGGAGCTGGTGCGGGAGGAAAACGGTAAGGTAGTCAACTCGGTGGTCCACACCCTGACCCGCGACAGTGAGAATGAGCGTCAGCGGATCGATCAGATTGCGTTGGTGGATATCTGCCTGCGCTTCAACCCGGACATCCTGGTGGTGGGTGAGATGCGCGGCGCCGAGGCCAATGCCGCGCAGGAGGCCGCCCGCGTGGGCGTGGCGGTGTTGACCACCATCCACTCCAACTCCTGCGAGGCGACCTACCGCCGCATGGTGTCCCTGTGCAAACGAGCCGTGGATATGTCGGACGAAACGCTTCTCAGCTATGTGACGGAGGCATACCCCATCGTGGTCTTCTGCAAGCAGCTGGAGAACAAGCAGCGCCGCATGATGGAGATCATGGAATGCGAGATCCTGCCCAATGGGGATCGCCGCTACAACACGCTGTTCCGCTATGTCATCACGGAGAATCACATGGAGAATGACAAATTTATCATTGAGGGACACCATGCGCAGGTGAACGAGATCTCCGTGAGTCTGCGCAAACGCCTGCTGGAAAACGGTATGCCCAACGAGGAGCTGCAGGCACTTTTGAACCCGAAGAAGGAGGCGAACGCCACTTGACAGCCCTATTACTGGTCGCCTGCGTCGGTATGATCACCGGCGCATTTTTCATTTTCCGCATCTCGCCCATGGACTTTACGCTGGGTGTATTTCGTCGGTTGACCACCGGTCCCAAAAGCATCCGGGATGACATCAATGAGACGACCCAGCGCAAGAAGCCCGGCTTCTTCCGCCGTGAGATCCTGGAAACACAGACGATCCTGCAAGCCACAGGCAAGGAACAGAAGTTCCCCGCGCTGTGCGCGGCGTCGCTGCTGCTCTTTGCCATCGGTGCTGGTATCGCTATCGTTATGAACAACTTCCTGCTGGTGCCGGTGCTGGCGGCGGGCATGATGTTTCTGCCGTTCTGGTACATCAAGCTGACTGCCGGACATTACAAGAAAGACATCGCCGCCGAGCTGGAAACGGCGCTCTCCATCATCACCACGGCGTACCTCCGCAGCGAGGATCTGCAGACCGCCGTGGAGGAGAACATCAACTACCTGAATCCGCCCGTGCATGGTGTGTTCCGCAGCTTCCTCCTGCGGATCAAACATATCGACCCCAATATGGATACAGCACTGGCGGAGCTGAAAACCGCCATCGACAATGAGGTGTGGCAGGAGTGGTGCGAGGCCCTTGCCGCCTGTCAGTATGACCGCAGCCTGAAAACCACCCTCAATCCCATTGTGGCAAAGCTCTCGGATATGCGCATCATCAATGGGGAGCTGGAGAATCTCGTGTTCGCGCCCCGCAAGGAATTCATCTCCATGGCGGCGCTGGTGGTGCTGAATATCCCGCTGCTGTACTTTCTCAACAAAGACTGGTATGCAACCTTGATGACCACCGTACCCGGCAAAGCGGTGCTGGCGGTCTGTGCCGCCGCTATCTTTCTCTCCTTTGCCAGAGTGGTCAAGCTGACCCAGCCCATTGAATATCGGAGGTGACGGACATGACGATCTTACTGTTCCTTTTCGGCGTGGCCGTTGCCGCGGGCTTATTCTTCATTCTGGCAGACATTCTGAAGCTGCCCCGCCTCTCCACGGAGAAGGCCCTCCTGTCCGCAGGGCGAGCCGAGAAAAAGCGGATGAAGTCGCTGGACGCGATCTTCCTTGGCTGGGCCATCAAGCTCTCTCACTTCATCCGAATGGACGAGTACAAGCGTCATCGCATGGAGCGCACGCTGAGTGCTGCCGGCATGGATATGACGCCGGAGGTCTACTTGGCCTATACCATCCTCAAGCCTGCCGCCGCGCTGCTGGCGGTCATTCCGTGTCTGCTGATCTTCCCTCTGCTCTCGCCCATCGTGGTGCTGCTGTCGATATTGCTTTACTTCAAGGAGAGCCGCAAGGCGGAGGAAAAGGTCACCGAACGCCGCGAGAAGATCGAGGGAGAGCTGCCCCGCTTTGTTGCCACAGTGGAGCAGGAATTGGGCGCAAGCCGCGATGTGCTGACGATCTTGGAAAACTACAAGCGTCACGCCGGTCCCGACTTTGCCCGTGAGCTGGATGTGGTGACGGCGGATATGCGCTCGTCCTCTTACGAAGCGGCACTGGTTCGTTTCGAGGGCAGGCTGGCGTCGCCCATGCTCTCCGACATCGTGCGCGGGCTCATCGGCGTCCTGCGCGGCGATGACGGGCGAATCTATTTCCAGATGCTCTCCCATGACATGAAACAGCTGGAGCTTCAGCGGCTCAAAGCGCAGGCGGCGAAGATCCCGCCCAAGATCCGTGTGTACTCCTTCGTCATGCTGGTCTGCTTTATGCTCATCTACATTGTGGTCATCCTCATGCAGATCCTCACCTCGATGGGAGGGCTGTTCGGATGAGAAACAAATGGAAGAAACGCTCCGGCGAGGGCTATATCGACACCTGCGTCCTCATCCTCTGCGCCATGCTGGTGATCGCATTGGCGGTGAAGGTGCTTCCGGTGTATGTGGCGAAGCAGCAGCTTGACACCTTCGCCGCCGAGCTGGTGCGGGAAGCCGAGATCACCGGCAGAGTCGGGAGTGAAACGGCCTCCCGCGCGCAGGTGCTGTCTGAACGGTTGGAGATCGACCCGGACATCCGCTGGTCCCGTACCGGCCGCATCCAGCTCAATGAGGAGGTGACGGTGACGCTGACCATGGATATGGACATCGGCTTTGGTGGGCTTGGCAGCCTCCCCATTGAGCTGACGGCACAGGCCAGCGGCAGATCGGAGGTGTACTGGAAATGAGAAAGCTGCTTTTTCGCTCCCGCTCCGGTGAGGGCTATCCCATGGTCATTGCTGTGACCCTCTGCCTGCTCATGCTCTTTATGGTCATAGCGGAATACTTCCGGGTGAACATCATCGTGCAGGGCGTGCGGGACGCGGTGCAGCAGGCGGTCATTGCCACGGTCAATGAGAACTATGACGATGTGTACCACTCTGTGCGGGAGGGCTATGCCGCAGGCTGGTTCCCGGAGGGGGACGGCGAGTGGTTCGAGTCCATCGACGCCGGTGACATCTACGGCAACCTGTCCTATATTCTTGGCCTTACCACAGATGGCGAAGGCTACATGAAATACGCCGGAAATGAGCTGGAGTATACGCTCTCCGACCTGTCCGTACATATCTCCAACAACGCCATCGCCTCAGGCCGGAGCGAGGGGTATCTCGCAACCGCCACCCTTCATCTGGAGGTCCCCACCCGCTTTGCCGGACGTGTGCTGCCGCCCGTAAGCCTTAATCTGCAGGTGCAGGCCAAGTATATCCCGAAGTTTTAATTCTTTTCACTTCTTGCAGTAGACTTCCGAAGAAAGCTGTGGTATGTTCGGGATAAGAAGAAAAACCACTGACCCCTACAAAGGAGGAGTTCGACCTATGACAGACAAAACAAAACGCATCATCCTCATTGCGGCAGGCGTCCTGCTCTGCGCGGCACTGGTGGTGGGGATCGTCAGCCGCCTTGCGGCGGTACCCATGCCCATCGACCCCGCCATCCCGGACGATACACCCGACACGAAAGATCCGGTTGTGAACATCAGTGATCCAGAGGTAAAGGTGGATAGCAAGACGGATGGTAAACAGCATGATCCCGGCAGGGATGCTGACAGCTCCGGTACAGAGCAGACCATTCAGGGAACGCCCACCAAGCCGGACGCGCCGGAGCATCCCGGCAAGACGGAAAAGGACCATGTGCCGGATGATGTGCCGGAAGCGGACCGCAACAAGGAAACGCCGCCCACCTACAAACCGGAGCAGACTGAGGTGAAGCCCCAGCCCACTGAGCCTGCAGGCGGCAGCACCAATGATGCCGGACAGGTGTATGTTCCGGGCTTCGGCTATGTGACACCCAGTGGTCCAAACACAGTCATCGATGGGCAGGACATCTATGAGAACGGCAACAAGATCGGTATCATGGGCGGCTGACCTCGCCCTTCAAAGAGAGACACGGCTGAGAAACGGCCGTGTCTCTTTTTATCTTCACGACTGGAGGAATGCGTATGAAAAGGATCATATCCCTGCTGCTGGCATTGGTGATAGCGATATCCGCCGCCGTTCCCGCCTATGCCACAGGGGACGGTAACATGGACAGCGGCGGCAGCGGCATGGGGGACGGCACAAAGACCAACTACTGGAATCCCGGCATGGACGGAGTGAGATTATCTGTTGTTCATGCTGACAACAGAGCAGTTATTGGAAGTGTGGTGGATTGGAGCAATCAGAATCCCAACGCAAAGATTGCTCATTTCGGAAAAGTGTCCAAGCTCTCCTATAATGCTGGGAGAACCTTATCTCCCGCGGTGGGTGGCTATGTCTGCGTGCAGCCAACGCAGAAGCTGCCCAAGATCATCTCCACTGGCAGCAGTAAGGCCAGCATCGCCGCGATTCGCAGCTATTTCACCGATGAACAGGTCATCAGAGCGATTGCCGGATATGTGGGAATCGACTTTGATTTGCTTATCAGTGGAGATTACAGAATCGTGGTGGAGCCGCTGGCCTATCTTTGCTACAACGGTCAGCAGTTCGCCATGACCGCCACGGAAGCGGCGCTGTATGACCAGGTCGTCAACGGCGATCTCAGAAAGAAGCTGGGTACGCTCACCCATAAGAATCTGCCGCTGGCGATTTTTCTGGAGGAAGCGGATCTCGGCTACACCGCATGGTCCGGCAGCCGCACGGAGAAGGCGTCCAACGGCGACATCATCTCCTCTCTTGGTATCGGCATTGTCCGCTTCAACGAGGTGACCACGCCGCCCGATCCCGGCGAATATGACTACGAATACCGCGTCAACACAGAAGTCATCACCTCCGTGGAGGTGCGCGGCGGACAGTCCGACCCGGACAACCCTGTATCGGTACGCTTTAACATTCAGGGCAGGACTTACACTGTCAGCAATGTCTACTACCCGGACGGCGACAGCCAGCTGGCATGGGTGCGCTGGCGTACTCCCTCGGAACCCTGCGTCATAACGATTTCCGTCAGCGTGTACGGCGGCGGCTCGGCGCAGGGTACCATCACCTGCAATATCGTGGATCTGGACGGCAACGACCCGCCCAATCCCCTGGCGGATGACCGCAACAAGGGCTTCAGGCCGGCGTCTGTTCCCGAAAAGGAGCAGGTGACTTCGGCGTCCTGGGGCATCTGGTCACCGTGGTGGCAGGAGAATTGGGAGTGGGTAGAAAACTGGCAGAAATGCTGGCACACAGACCGCTGGACGGATGCGGACGGCAAGACCCACAGGGACCGCTGGTACCATTGGGTGGATAACGGCTGGTGGGAGGACCATGGCTGGTGGGAGTTTGACTACAACGGCTACTCCGCAAGCCTGACTGCATCCATGCGCACCACGCCGGATGAGAAAAGCCCCACGGCGACCGCATCCACGCTGAAAAGCGGCTATGGCGTTCAGGAGAAGGTGACTGCAAAAGTCACCACAAATCAGAGTGCGGCGGTGACGGCGGCGCAGAATGCCGTGACCTATTTCCCGGAGTTTGGCTATGAGAGCTATTGGCGGCTGCTGGAGGCAGAAATCTCCGGGCGAAGCACGACTTTCCAGTTCAAAGCCAACCCCTACAGCACCTACAACCGCCGTACCCACTTCACGCCCATTTGGTACCCGGACGGCAGCTATACGCCCTACACATGGCTTCTGGATTGCTGGACGCCGGCGGGAATGCTCTCCATGAACCTGACGGACCGCGTCACCATCCGGGGGAATCTCTGGGAGGAGTGGCATATTGCTCCCGCAAAACAACGATAGAAACGGAGGAATCTATGAACAACACAAAACGCAATCGCCTTTGTGCGGCACTGGTGCTGTCCCTGCTGTTGGTCTGCGTGATGGGAACCACGGCCTTTGCCGCAGGCACAGGCGATGTGGCCGGCGCGGTGGAAAGCACATGGCAGACGGCATCCGGTCAGATCAAGACCGTGGTGAACAATGTGGTCTTTCCCGCCATCGACCTGATCCTGGCGGTATTCTTCTTCGCCAAACTTGGTACGGCTTATTTTGACTACCGAAAGAGTGGCCAGTTCGAGTGGACGGCTCCCGCCATCCTGTTCGCGTGCCTGGTGTTCACGTTGACGGCGCCGCTGTACATCTGGCAGATCATCGGAATTTGAGGTGCAGACGATGACATTTTACGAACAGGAGCTTCGGAAGATCGTCAGAGAACGGTACCCTGACGCCACTTATGTGGGCAGAGCCTGCTATGTGCGTCTGAGCGATATGAACCGGGCAAAGATCCAATTTGTCACTGGAATTGTCGCCAATCAGTACAATGCCCTGCAGCTGACGATCCTCAACCGCAGCGAAGGGCAGGTGGATACCCTGCGCCTTCGCTTCTCGGATCTGCTGGGGACAAAGATGACCTCAAATCCCAATTTCCGAAACGGCGTGGAGCCGCACATTTGGGATGACTATGGAAAGGCGGGCTGGTATGTATACCACCCTACCCGGCAGGACTATGAGGTGCTGTCCGATGCGGTGTCAGACTATCTGGAGGTATTTCAGGATATGAGCCAGTCCGCTGACCGGGCGTGGGAGCAGACAATGTAACAAAAGCGTGATTTGAAGGCCGTACCAGCTGTACGGCCTTTGCCATATCCCAAAGCAGCTGGTGCGGCCTCACCCGGAAGTGAGGTGAAACCGATCAATGTTTATTTGGGATTTTGTTGCCGATAAGATACTCGGCCAGATCGTGGATTGGTTCTACGGTCAAGTCGTTGGTTTCCTCGGCAACTTCTTTGCAGAGATGGGAAACATGGGCGTCGAACTCTTTGAAATGTCATGGGTGCAGAGCATTGTATTGTTCTTTTCGTATCTCGCTTGGGCGTTGTACGGGACCGGGCTGGTGGTGGCCTGCTTTGAATGCGGCATTGAGTATTCCAGCGGGCGGGGCAACATCCGTGAAACTGCGCTCAATGCCATCAAGGGCTTTATGGCTGTCAGCCTCTTCACCGTTGTTCCGGTCCGGCTTTATGAGCTGTGCGTTTCTCTGCAGGGGACCTTCACCGCGGCACTCACCGGCTATGGGACTTCCATCGGGGATGTGGCCGGAGAGGTCATGCAGGAGTTCAACGCCATGGAATCAATATCCGACCTGACGGCAGGGCCGCTGCTGGGCTTCGGCAGCATAACCAGCGGGATCATGATCCTGTTCTGCATCATCCTTATGGCGTATGCGATCATCAAGGTCTTCTTCGCCAATCTGAAGCGCGGCGGCATCCTGCTCATCCAGATCGCCGTGGGAAGCCTCTATATGTTCAGCGTCCCTCGCGGCTATACAGACGGCTTTATCCAATGGTTCAAGCAGATTATCGGCTTATGCCTGTCGGCATTTTTGCAGGCGACGATCCTTGTCGCCGGACTTATGGTGTTCAAGGATCATGCCCTGTTAGGGCTTGGACTCATGCTCTCTGCCGGCGAGATCCCCCGTATCGCAGGAGCCTTTGGACTGGATACCTCCACCAAGGCAAACCTCATGAGTGCTGTCTATACCGCACAGGCCGCCGTCAACACCACACGCACGGTCGTACAGGCGGTGGCGAAATGAGCAGACTGACGATGGGCAGCTTGTTCGATGGAATCGGTGGATTCCCTTTGGCCGCGATCCGCAGTGGCATCACGCCGGTGTGGGCGTCGGAGATCGAAGCCTTTCCCATTGAGGTGACAAAGCTGCGCTTCCCCGATATGGTTCATGTGGGCGACATCACAAAGCTACATGGCGCGGAACTGCCGCCCGTGGACATCATCTGCGGGGGCAGCCCATGTCAGGATTATGCCGAGGAAATAGTTATTCCGAAGTCATTGCATAGAGTCTTGTAAAACAA
>ERZ1106978.15-NODE-15-length-136631-cov-15.498609_pt1 | contig 136631 bp, 130 predicted proteins | sample MGYA00403689_ERZ1106978 | MGnify/ENA primary metagenome ERZ1106978 (study PRJEB35170, sample SAMEA104062434) | human gut metagenome | biome: human gut; feature: human-associated habitat; material: faeces | place: Denmark | collected 2012-08-02 ...
GCAACGCCACGCGTCTGGCGTTGGGCATGGGGCTTGCCGAATTGCAGGACGGGCACGCCGTCTTCGTGCATGCGGGCGTTCATCCGCTCTGGACGCTGGAAAAGGCCAGGGGACTCGCACGCGAGGCCGAGGCCGTGCTGTCGGGGCCCGACTGGAAGGCCATGCTCCAGCAGATGTACGGCAACAGCGACTGGGACGACGGGCTCAAGGGCGGCGAGCGCATGCAGGCCATTCTCAACTGCTTCACGCGCATGCGTTTCGTGGACAAAAAGACGGCCGAGCTCGACTTCAAGCAGAAGGAGGACATCGGCTCCGCACCCAAGCACCTGATCCCGTGGTTCGAATACTCGAAGCGCCCCATGGCGGGCACGCCCATCTGCTTCGGCCACTGGTCCATGCTGGGCCTCATCCGCCGCGACGACATCGTGGCCATCGACACGGGATGCCTGTGGGGCGGGAAGCTCACCGCCGTGCGCTTCCCCGACAGGCGGATCTATCAGGAGGACTGCCCCTGCTGGGCAGACCCCTTCAAATACAAATAAGTCCGTCTCAGACGGTCTTTTCGGCTTCGGCCTTCGTTTCGGACATGGCCTGCAGGCGGCGCCTGCGGGCCTCTTCGCGTTCAGCGGTGACGTCGGAGACGCCGAGCGCCCCCGACATGAGCGCGGATGCCTCAAGGCAGAGCGCCTGGCGGGTCTTTCCGTCGACGGAGACGGGATCGAGCACCGTCACCTCGACGCCGAGTCCCGGCGTGAAGAGGATTCGCTTGAGGACCGTGAAGAGCGCGACGTCCCCCGCATAGGAAACGAGCCCGCTCGGCTTGCCGTCGAGCGTGTATCGGAGCGTCACGGGCAGAATCTGCGCGCCCGAGCGGACGGCGGCCTCGAAGAGATTCGGATGAAAAGGCAGAAGCTCAAGGCCGTTGCCCGTCGTGCCCTCGGGAAAGAAGAGCACGTTGGTGCCCTCGTTGATGGCGCCCGCCATGGCGTCGGCGATCTCAAGCACGGCGCGCTTGCGGTTGCGGTCGATGAAGAGCGTGCCTGTTCCCCTGGCGATGAAGCCGAAGACGGGCCAGGAGGCGATCTCCTTCTTGGCGACGAAGCGGCACGGAAGGACCGCATCGAGGATGAAGATGTCGATGAAGGAAACGTGGTTTGCACAGACCATGTAGCCCGGTCCCTCTCCGTTCACGCCGCATTCGGCGCTCTGCGCGACGGGCACCGCGCCCCTGACGGTCATGCGCACGCCGAGCACGCGCATGAGCACGCGGCAGACGCGCCTGACGCAGCGGCCGCGGCCCTTGCGGCCGACCAGCGGGAAAAGCACGAGAAGGATGAAGAGGATCACAAGGATCATGATCCCCACGGCGGCCATGCGGCCGCATCCGATGACATAGCGCATGAAAGGCTTCCTCAGGCGACGGCGTCCTGCTCGTCGAAGTACTGTTGCAGGATGACGGCGGCGGCCTCGTCGTCGATCTTGTCCGCGCCGTGTTCGACCATCACGGACGAGAAGCGCTCGTCGACGGTGCGCACGGGCAGGCGGAAGCGGCCGCCGAGCTGGCGGGCGAAGCGCTCGCAGCGGGGCGTGAGGTCGCAGTCCGTGCCGTCCCCGTGACGGGGTACGCCGACCACCAGAAGCACGGGCTCCCATTCCTTCACGAGGGCCTCGACGGCCTTCCAGCGCTCGTCGTTCGTTCTGGCATGAATGATCGTGACGGGCTGCGCGCTGCGCGTGAGCGTATTGCCCGAGGCGACGCCGGTTCTGGCCAGTCCGAAGTCAAAGCAGAGTACGGTTCCTTCCTGCATGCTCGATCCTGCAAAAAAACTGTGATTATACGGCCGGGCCGCACGCCGATTCGGGAAGACTGTTGTTGCAATCACGCCGCAGCATTACAATGCCACCACCCCAGGGGACGGCGCTCCCGCGCCTCCCGTCTTCACCTCGCAGGACCCAGACATGAACATTCTGCTCACCGGCGGCATGGGCTTCATCGGCTCCCATACGGCCGTCGTGCTCATCGAGGCCGGCCATGACGTCGTGCTCTTCGACAATCTCTCCAACGCCGACCGCTCCGTTCTCGACCGAATCGAGACGATCACGGGCCGTCGCCCCGTCTTCATCGAAGGCGACATCCGCGACGCCGCCGCCATGGAGAAGGCGCTCGACGGTGTCGACGCCGTCATTCACTTCGCAGGCCTCAAGGCCGTGGGCGAATCCGTCAGCAAGCCCGTCGAGTACTACGACAACAACGTCAACGGCACGCTCGTGCTGCTCGCGGCCATGCGCAGGAAGGGCGTCAACCGCATCATCTTCAGCTCCTCGTCGACGGTCTCCGGCACGCCCGAGACGCTTCCCCTCACCGAGGATTGCCCGACCGGCGAACCGACGAACCCGTACGGCCGCTCGAAGCTGCACATCGAGCAGATTCTCGCGGACGTCTGCCGCGCCTATCCCGAATTCAGCGCCGTCTGCCTGCGCTACTTCAACCCGATCGGCGCCCATCCCTCGGGCCTCATCGGCGAGGATCCCAACGGCATTCCGAACAACCTGCTGCCCTACGTCGCCCGCGTGGCTCACGGCACGCTGCCCCGCCTGCGCGTCTTCGGACACGACTACCCGACGCCCGACGGCACGGGCGTGCGCGACTTCATCCACGTGATGGACCTCGCCGACGGCCACGCCAAGGCCGTGCCCTACATCATGAACCACACGGGTTGGATCGCCATCAACCTCGGCTGCGGCCGCGGCTACAGCGTCCTCGAAGTCGTCAAGGCCTTTGAAAAGGCCAGCGACCGTTCCGTTCCCTACGAACTCGTCGACCGCCGCGAGGGCGACATCGCCGCCAACTGGTGCGACCCCGCCCGCGCCGAAAGGCTCCTCGGATGGAAGGCCTCCCGCACGATCGACGACATGTGCAGGGACGCCTGGAACTTCGAGTCCAACAAGCGCTGACGCACCGCTCCCCTACAGGAGAGCCAAAGTTATCCACGGCCGCCCCCTTGGCGGCCGTTTTCATTTCATCTTATTGAAATTCAAGGAGATTCAGACTCTCATTTTTGAGTTATCCACAGGGATTTTTTGGCCTCAACCACGATATCCACAGACTTATCCACACCCTCCATCCACCGTTCCGTCCGCGGAAACTCGTCCTTTTTGAGACTCGAGAGCCGGCAGTTGAGCGGCCTGAAGCCGTCGTCGGCATCCGTTCTCCGCATGCCCTCCCTGGCCTTTCGGAAGCGAATGGCCAGCTTGAATTCACCGAGCCTGATGGCCCGGTCCTCGGCCGCCTCCAGTGCATGAACGGCCATATCGGCCCTGCTGATCCAGCCGCCTTCCTCCACGTAGTGGACCGTCGTCAGTCGATCGACAGGCGTCAGTTCGGGCAGGGCGTCCCAGGTCCATCGGGCGAGCGCCTCCGTCGAAGTAGGCGTACCGATCTGAGAGGCGGTCACGCAGAGAGCCCTGCCCTCGGCCGCCGCCGACAGAATGGCGTTCACGAAGTCGCGCTCGCCGCTGTGAAGCCAGCCCGCGCGCACGATCGCTCCCGAAACGCCGCTTTCCTCAAGGAGCCTCTCCCCCTCGTGCTTCGTGACGCCGTAGACGCCCGCCTGTCTGGGATGGGCCTCGGAAGCTTCGTTCCAGGGTGAGGACCCCTCTCCCGAAAAGACATAGTCCGTCGAGAAGTGCACGATCCTGACGCCCGTGCGGGCGAAAAGACGCCCCATGGCGCCGGGCGCCACGGCATTGACAGCCCGCGCAGCGGCCGCGTTCGTCTGGGCGCCCGCCACGTCCGTCCAAGCCGCGGCATTGATCACGACGTCGGGCCTAGCGAGCGCAATGACGGCCTCGACCGCCCGAATGTCCGTTACATCAAGCTCCGCATGCGTCAGCGCCGTCACTTCGAGCGTCTGCGGACGGCTCTCCCAAAGCGCCCTGCCGAGACGGCCCGACGCACCCAAAATCATCACGGACACAGATGTATTTCCTTATATCGACTTATAAAACACGCTTCAGATAAGGCGACGAGACGCTGTCGGACTCCGCCACTTCCTCAGGCGTGCCCTCGGCCATGATGACGCCTCCGTTCTCACCGCCGTCGGGGCCCATGTCGACCACGTAATCGGCGCACTTGACGACGTCGAGGTTGTGCTCGATGACGACGACCGTGTCACCGCCCGCGACGAGGCGCTGCAGGATGTCGAGGAGCTTGTGGATGTCGGCCGTGTGCAGGCCCGTCGTCGGCTCGTCGAGGATGTAGAGCGTCTTGCCCGTCGAGCGGCGCGAGAGCTCCGTCGCGAGCTTGACGCGCTGCGCCTCGCCGCCCGAGAGCGTCGTCGCCGGCTGGCCGAGCTTGATGTAGCCGAGGCCGACATCCTGGATGATCTTCAGCTTGCGCGCGATGCGCGGCACATTGGCGAAGAAGTCGACGGCCTCGTCGATCGTCATATCGAGGACTTCGGAGATGTTCTTGCCCTTGTAGCGGACTTCGAGCGTCTCGCGGTTGTAGCGCGCGCCCTTGCAGACCTCGCAGGGCACGTAGACGTCGGGCAGGAAGTGCATCTCGATCTTGAGGATGCCGTCGCCTTTGCAGGCCTCGCAGCGGCCGCCCTTGACGTTGAAGCTGAAGCGGCCGGCCTTGTAGCCGCGCATGCGCGCTTCGCTCGTCTGGCTGAAGAGGTCGCGGATCGCATCGAATACGCCCGTGTACGTCGCGGGATTCGAGCGCGGCGTGCGGCCGATGGGCTGTTGGTCGATGTCGATGATCTTGTCGATGTTCTCGAGTCCCTTGATCTTCTTGTGCTTGCCCGGCTTGCCCTTCACGTGGTAGAGGCGCGAGGCGATGCCCTTGTAGAGGATCTCGTTGACGAGCGTCGACTTGCCAGAGCCCGAGACGCCCGTGACGAGCGTCAAGGTACCGAGCGGGAACTTGACCGTCAGGTTCTTGAGGTTGTTCTCGGCGGCGCCGACGACCTCGATGAACTTGCCGTTCCCTGGGCGGCGCTTTTGAGGGACCGGGATGAATTTGCGGCGCGAGAGGTAGGCGCCCGTGACGGAGTCGGGGTTCTTCTTGATCTCCTCGGCCGTGCCCTCGGCGACGACGCGACCGCCGTGCGCGCCGGCGCCCGGGCCGATGTCGATGATGTGGTCGGCCGCGTACATCGTGTCCTCGTCGTGCTCGACGACAATGAGGGTGTTGCCGAGATCGCGCAGGTGCTTGAGCGTCGCGAGCAGGCGGTTGTTGTCGCGCTGATGCAGGCCGATGCTCGGCTCGTCGAGGACGTAGAGGACGCCCTGCAGGCCCGAGCCGATCTGCGTCGCGAGGCGGATGCGCTGGGCCTCGCCGCCCGAAAGCGTGCCTGCTGAGCGCGAGAGCGTCAGGTAGTCGAGGCCGACGTCCAGGAGGAAGTTCAGGCGCGCGTGGATCTCCTTGAGAATCTGGCGCGCAATCTTCGTCTCGCGCGGCGTCAGCGTCAGCTGCGTGAAGAAGGCGTCGGCCTCGCGGATCGTCATGCGCGTGACCTTGTCGATGTTCTTGCCGCCGACGGTGACGGCGAGCGTCTCCGGCTTTAAACGCGCGCCGTGGCAGGCCTTGCAGGGGATCTCGGTCATGTAGTTCTCGTACGACTCGCGCATCTCGTCGCTGTCCGTCTCGTGGTAGCGGCGCGCGAGCAGCGGCATGACGCCCTCGAACGGCACGAAGTACTCCTTGTCCTCGCCGAACATGTTCGTGTAGCGGAAGTGGAAGCGCTCCTCGCCAGAGCCGTAGAGCAGGGCTTGCTTTGTCTTCTTGTCGAGCTCCTGCCACGGCGTCTCGAGGCTGTAGCCGCGATTCTCGAGGACGGCCTTCATCACGCACATCGCGTACGAGTGCAGGTTCTTCGAGAGCGGCGCAAAGACACCGCCGCCCACGCTCAGGCTCGCGTCGGGCACGACGAGCTCTTCATCGAACTCCATGTGGCTGCCGAGGCCCGTGCAGACGGGGCAGGCGCCGTAGGGGTTGTTGAACGAGAACATGCGCGGCGTGATCTCGGGCAGGCTGATGCCGCAGTCCACGCAGGCGAAGTTCTCGCTGAACATCAGGAGCTCGCCACCGACGATCTGCACGTAGGCGACGCCTTCGCCGAGCTTCAGCGCCGTCTCGAGTGAGTCGGCCAGGCGCGACTCCATGCCCTCGCGCACGACGAGGCGGTCGATGACGACCTCGATCGTGTGCTTCTTGTTCTTCTCGAGCTGGATGTCCTCGCCGATGTCCATGACCTCGCCGTCGATGCGCACGCGCACATAACCTTCGTGGCGGATGTGCGCGAGGACTTTCTTGTGCTCGCCCTTCTTGCCGCGCACGACCTGCGCCATGACGAGCAGTTTCGTGCGCTCCGGCAGCTCGCGGATCTGGTCAATCATCTGGTCGACCGACTGCTGCGTGATGGGCTTGCCGCACTTCGGACAGTGCGGATGGCCGACGCGCGCAAAGAGCAGTCTGAGGTAGTCGTAGATCTCCGTGACCGTGCCGACGGTCGAGCGCGGGTTGTGGCTCGTCGTCTTCTGGTCGATCGAGATGGCCGGCGAGAGGCCGTCGACCTGGTCGACGTCCGGCTTGTCCATCTGGCCGAGGAACTGGCGCGCGTACGACGAGAGCGACTCGACGTAGCGGCGCTGGCCCTCGGCGTAGATGGTGTCGAAGGCCAGGGACGACTTGCCCGAGCCCGACAGGCCCGTGATGACGACGAGCTTGTCGCGCGGGATGTCGACGTTGATGTTCTTGAGGTTGTGGGCTCTGGCGCCCCGTATCTTGATGTATCGTTCCATTGCTTTTACCTATTATCTAGTATCTACTCATTATCTAGTATCGATGTATCTATGATCGCTATCGCATGGTGGGCACCCGTGGCGCTCACTTCTTGCTTCGCCTGCTCTTGGAGGCCTTCTTTGGTGCTGCGCCGGGCAGGCTGCCGTCGAGCTCTAAAATCATGTCGCGCAGCTCTGCGGCCCGCTCGAACTCGAGTGCGCGCGACGCCTGCTGCATCTCGCGCGTCAGCGTCTTGATGAGGTTCTCCCTGTCCTTCTTCGTCAGCTTCTTCTTGCCCGGCTTCACCTCGTACTTGCCGCCCGACTCAGCGACGAGTGTCGTCTCAATGAGCGGCTTGATGGGCTTGACGATCGTCTTCGGCGTGATGCCGTGCGCCTTGTTATAGACCTGCTGGATCTCGCGGCGGCGCGCCGTCTCGTCGATGGCGCGCTTCATGGAGTCCGTGATGCGGTCGGCGTACATGATGACGTGGCCGTGCGCATTGCGGGCCGCGCGGCCGATGATCTGGATGAGCGATGTGTCGGAGCGCAGGAAGCCCTCTTTATCGGCATCGAGGATGGCGATCAGGGAGACTTCCGGCATGTCGAGGCCCTCGCGCAGGAGGTTGATGCCGACGAGCACGTCGAATTCGCCGGCACGCAGGTCGTGGATGATCTCCGCGCGCTCGATCGTCGCGATGTCGGAATGGAGGTAGCGCACCTTGACGCCGACCTCCGTGAAGTAGTCCGTGAGGTTCTCCGCCATCTTCTTGGTCAGCGTCGTGACGAGCACGCGCTCGTGGCGCTCGATGCGCAGCTTGATCTCGGCGAGCAGGTCGTCGATCTGGCCCTCGAGCGGCCGCACCTCGATCTCGGGGTCTAAGAGCCCCGTCGGGCGGATGATCTGCTGCGCGACCTGCTGCGCCTGCTCGAGCTCGTACTTGCCCGGCGTCGCCGAGACGTAGATGATCTGGTTGATGCGCGCGGCAAATTCTTCGAAGGTCAGCGGGCGGTTGTCGAAGGCGGACGGCAGGCGGAAGCCGTTCTCGACGAGCGACACCTTGCGGCTGCGGTCGCCGGCGTACATCGCGTGGAGCTGCGGCAGCGTCACATGCGACTCGTCCATGACGATGAGGAAGTCCTCCGGGAAGTAGTCGAGCAGCGTGTAGGGCGCGTCACCGGCCTTGCGGTGCGTCAGGTGGCGCGAGTAGTTCTCGATGCCCGAGCAGTAGCCCATCTCCTGCATCATCTCGAGGTCGTAGCGCGTGCGCTGCTCGATGCGCTGGGCCTCGATGAGCTTGCCCTCCGCCTTGAACTTCTTGACCTGCTCCTCCATCTCCACCTCGATGTCCTTCATCGCGATCTTGAGGTCTTCGTCCTCCGTGACGTAGTGCGAGGCCGGGAAGATCATCGAATGCGTGCGCTCGCCGTAGACCTCCCCCGTCACGACGTCGAACTCGACGATGCGGTCGACCTCGTCGCCGAAGAGCTCGATGCGCACCGCGCGGTTGTTGTAGCCGGCCGGGAAGACCTCGATGACATCGCCGCGCACGCGGAACTGGCCGCGCTCGAACGCGACGTCGTTGCGCTCGTAGCGGATGGAGACGAGCTTCTTTAAGATCGCGTCGCGCTCGACCATCTGGCCCTTGTGCAGCGACAGCACCATCTCGTGGTAGCTCTCCGGCGAGCCCAGGCCGTAGATGCAAGAGACAGACGCGACGATGATGACGTCGCGCCGCTCGAAGAGCGAACACGTCGCGCTGTGGCGCAGCTCATCGATCTCGTCGTTGATCGACGCATCCTTCTCGATGTAGGTGTCCGTCGAGGCGATGTAGGCCTCCGGCTGGTAGAAGTCGTAATAGCTGACGAAGTAGCCGACGTAGTTGTTCGGGAAGAACGCCTTGAACTCACTCGCGAGCTGCGCCGCAAGCGTCTTGTTGTGGGCGATGACGAGCGTCGGCTTCTGCACCTTCTCGATGACCTTGGCGATCGTGTACGTTTTGCCCGTGCCCGTCGCGCCTAAGAGGACCTGCGCCTGCTGGCCGTTCTCGACACCTGCAGCCAGCTCCTCGATGGCCTGCGGCTGGTCGCCCATCGGCTCAAATGGTGCCACGACCTGAAACGGCGTCTCCTTATCAAAATGCATCGTATTGAGTTTCGGCACCATAGCCATGTGAGTCCCTCCATATCTGAATCTGTATCCTGTCACGTGTTCTCCGTGAATCGTACATCTATTATATACACCGCATCGCAAAAAATCCATAAGAATTGCCGATATGACAAATGTCATACGCTTCTTCCGTCATGTTGTGACGCATATCAGATGATTTCTTTCTTGTTTTATTGTATTATATGAATCGTCAGATAGATGAGCAGCCGCTAAGAAAGAGCGGCGCTGCTTTAGGATAAGAAAGAGAGGTTCTATCATGGAAATCGCATTTTGCCGCATTGACGATCGTCTGATCCACGGCCAGGTCGCTACGGTATGGACAAAGGTGACGGGCTGCAACCGCATCATGTGCTGCAACGACGATGTCGCTCAGGACACGCTGCGCAAGAAGCTCCTGCTGCAGGTCGCTCCTCCGGGCATCAAGGCGTACGTCATCCCGGTCGAGAAGGCCGTTGCCGCCTACAAGAACCCGAAGTACGCGCCCTTCAAGACGCTGTTCCTCTTCACGAACCCGCGCGATGTCGTGCGCGCCGTCAAGGGCGGCATCCCGTTCAAGTCGGTCAACCTCGGCGGCATGACCTACAAGGACGGCGACACGCTGATCTCCCAGGCCGTCGCAGTCAACAAGGATGATGCACAGGCCATCAAGGAGCTCGTCGACATGGGCATCGAGGTCGAGATCCGCAAGCTCGCCAACGAGCCGAAGAAAGACGCCATCGAGGCACTCAAGGCAAAGGGCCTGCTCTGAGCGGCTGATCCGACTGATTTTGGGAAATGAAACAAGCGGCAGCCTTGGGGAGGCTGCCGCCATATCCTGAAGGGGGAACATTCAAAATGACTACAATCCAGTTCATCCTGCTCATCCTCGTCGCAGCCGTCGCCGGCATGGGGTCGGTCCTCGATGAAGCACAATTCCATCGCCCGCTCGTCGCCTGCACGCTCGTCGGCCTCGTGCTCGGCGATATCACAACCGGTATCATCCTCGGCGGTACACTTGAAATGCTCGCGCTCGGCTGGATGAACGTCGGCGCAGCCATGGCACCAGATGCCGCGCTCGCATCCGTCGTCTCCGCCATCCTCGTCATCGTCGGCCACCAGAGCATCGGCGCCGGCATCGCAATCGCCGTACCGCTCGCCGCTGCAGGCCAGGTCCTGACGATCTTCGTCCGCACGATCACCGTCTTCTTCCAGCACCTCGCCGATAAGTTTGCCTTAGAGGGCAACGGCTTCGGCATTGAGATGTGCCATCTCGGCGGCCTCCTTCTGCAGGCCATCCGCGTTGCTGTACCGGCTGCGCTCGTCGCTGCCATCGCCGGCACGGACACCGTCAACGCCATGCTCGCTTCAATCCCTGAAGTCATCACGCGCGGCCTCCAGGTCGCCGGCGGCTTCATCGTCGTCGTCGGTTATGCGATGGTCATCAACATGATGAATGCGAAATCGCTCATGCCGTTCTTCTTCCTCGGTTTCCTCGTCGCCGTCTTCACGAACGTCAACCTCATCGGCTTCGGCGCCATCGGCCTGATCGCTGCTTACTTCCACATCAAGGGCCTACAGCGCGACATCGCCATCGAAGAGGCCGCCAAGACGGGCGGCCCTAGCGCAGCTGGCGGCACGGGGCTCGATGACATCGACGACTCCGATCTCATGTAAGGTGAAGGAGGAAAACACGATCATGGAAAAGAAACTCAACAAAAAAGATCTCATCAACATCTTCATCCGCTCGAACTTCCTCCTGGGCTCGTTCAACTTCGAGCGCATGCAGGCCATCGGCTTCTGCGTCTCGCTGCTGCCGGCCCTGCGGAAGGTCTACAAGGACGATAAGCCGGCAATGGCCGCCGCCATGAAGCGCCACCTCGAATTCTTCAACACGCAGCCGTTCCTCGCCACGCCGATCATGGGCATCACGGCCGCCATGGAGGAGAAGAAAGCCAACGGCGCGGGCATCAGCGACCAGACAATCTCCGGCGTCAAGGTCGGCCTCATGGGCCCGCTCGCCGGCGTCGGCGACCCGATTTTCTGGGGCACGCTGCGCCCGGTCCTCGCGGCCCTCGGCGCTGGCATCGCCCTGACGGGCAGCATCATGGGCCCGCTGATCTTCTTCCTCGTCTTCAACGCCATCCGCCTCGCCACGAACTGGTACGGCGTCATGTACGGCTACTCGAAGGGCACGGAGCTCGTCGATGAGATGGGCGGCAACAAGATGCGCTTCCTCACGGAAGGCTCCTCCGTCCTCGGACTTCTCGTCATGGGCGCCCTCGTCGCCAAGTGGACGACCGTCAACATGCCGCTCGTGCTCTCGAGCTACACGAACAGCGCCGGCGAGCAGGTCACGACGACGGTCCAGACCATCCTCGACAGCCTCATGCCCGGCATCGTGCCGCTGCTCATGACCTTCGCCTGCATGTGGCTCCTGCGCAAGAACGTCAACCCGCTCATCATCATCCTTGGCCTCTTCGCCCTCGGCATCGTCGGCTATGCAATCGGCCTGTTCGCCTGATTGTCTGACTGTAGCAAGAGCCTGATTCCATACCGCTCATGCAAGCATCCCGCAAAGACCAAAAACGTCTTTGCGGGATTTTTTGCCCGAATACGCAGCCGGCGCGGCCTGATTGACTGACCCTTATGGTATAATCAATACAGCAACGATTTTCTAGCCCCACTTGAAAAGAAAGTAACTGCCATGATCCGGGAAATACGGATGATCGCCTTCCTGATGGCCATCATCATCATCTGCCTCGCCCTCGGCGCCCTCAGTGCGCCGCAGCGCGACCTCAGCGCGAAGCAAGAGGAACACCAGAAGCGCTTCGGCGCCGTCTACATGACACTCAACAACCCGTTCTACGAGATCATCGACGAGGAGATCCGGACGGAGGTCGAGAAGCACGGCGATGTGTTGCTCTCGCGCGACCCGGCGCTCTCGGTCGAGAAGCAGACTGAGGAGATTGAGGACCTCATCCACGAGGGCGTCTCCGTCATCTTCCTCAACCCCGTCGACTTCGAGCGCATGGGGCCAGCGCTTGAAGCTGCGCGCGCAGCCCACATCCCCGTCATCACGATCGACACGAATGTCCAGGATAGCGACTTTGTCGCCTCGACCATCGAGACGGACAACTACGCGGCCGGCCGCGCCTGCGCCGAGCACCTCCTGCAGCACGCTGACCACGCGAACATCCTGCTTCTCAAGCACAGCAGTGCGCACTCAGCCGTCGACCGCATCACGGGCTTCCGGCAGACGATCGCGGGCCATCCGGGCTTCACCATCGTCGACGAGGCGGAGTGCGACGGGCAGCTCGAGCGCGCCATGCCGGCCATGCAGGAGATGCTCAGCCGCCATCCCGAGGCCGACACTGTCATGGCGCTCAACGATCCATCTGCACTCGGTGCTATGGCTGCGCTCGAGTCCTGCGGCAGGCTGCAGTCGTTCCGCGTCTACGGCGTCGACGGCGTCCCCGAGACGAAGGAGCTGATCCTTGCGGGGCGCATGACGGCGACGGCGGCCCAATCGCCGCGCCGCATCGGCCGCCTCGCGGCACAGCAGGCCTACCGCCTCTTGGACGGCGAGCCGGTCGACCGCCTGATCCAGCTGCCAACCCATCTATGGACGCAGGAAAACCTGACGCCCGCCAAGACAAAGGAGTGGGATTGAATGAGCGACACAAGCCTACGCCGCGCCAAGCGCCTCGCGCGCTCTCTCGACGCCAGCGAGCTGCACCAGATGCACGACGTCCTGATCATCTACAACGGCATGGTCGTCACGCTGACTGCCGCCTTCATGAGCCTCACGCAGGACAAGATCATCCGGTCGTTCCACGCGCGCGCCTTCCTCGAGCAGCTGTCGAGCGTGCCGCTGCCGCCCGTATCGGGCTTCTTCACTTCAGTCGGCGCCTTCCTGCTGCTCGCCCTGCTCGGCTGGCTCTACCGCGAGGGCAAGATGATGCCGACGATGCGCTACGCCTGCCTCACGGCAGAGATCTTCGTCTGCATCGTCCTGCTGCGCAGCCTCGACCTTGCCTACGACGGCGTCGTGCTGCTCGTCGTCGCCAACCTCCTGCACCGCTATTCCGGCCGCCACCAGCTCGTCGTGCTGACCTGCGCCATGCTCGGCCTCTACGCCATCGTCGACTACAATGCGATGTTCTTCGAGCATCAGGTCACGCCGTTTGACGTCTACACCTCGTACTACGCGCCGTCTGCGCGGTCCTGGATCCACCTGATGCACACGGGCCTCGCCTCGTTCAACCTCATCCTCTTCGTCTTCTACCTGACGCTGCTCATCCGCCAGAACCACCAGGAGAAGCAGCGCATCGCGAGCCTCAACGCCCAGCTCGAAGAGGCGAACACGCGCCTGCGCGCCTACGCGATTGAAGCGGAGTCCATGGCCGAGACGCGCGAGCGCAACCGCCTCGCGCGCGAGATCCATGACACGCTCGGCCACGCGCTGACCGGCATCGCCGCAGGGCTCGACGCCACCGCGCTGCTCGTCGATCTCGCCCCCGACAAGGCCAAGGAACAGCTCGTCAAAATAAAGGAGACGGCCCTGCGCGGCCTCAAGGATGTGCGCCGCAGCGTCAAGAAGCTGCGGCCCGACGACCTCGAGCACCTGCCGCTGCGGCAGGCCATCGCGAACATGGTGGAGGAATTCGCGAGCTCGACCGGCATGAAGATCGACTTCGAGGTCCTCGAGTAGCCCGAGCGCCTGCGCCCCGACCAGGAAGAGGTGCTCTACCGCGTCGTGCAGGAAGGCATGACGAACGCAAGGCGCCACGGCCACGCCAAGCACCTCGAGATCACCATTGGCGCCAAGCGCGGCGCCATCTACCTGCTGCTCGCCGATGACGGCGAGGGCGCCGATATCGCCGAGCTCGAGAAGGGCTTCGGCCTGCGCCACATGCAGGAGCGCCTTGCCCTGCTGCACGGCAAGCTCCGCTACTGGAGCGACTCCGGGTTCACACTCGAGGCAATCCTGCCAGAAAATGAGGAGGCATCGAACTTTTTATGATGGACAAGATCAAGATCATGATTGCAGATGACCAGGAGCTCATCCGCGACAGTCTCAGCATCGTGCTGGGCGCCAATGCCGATATGGAAGTCACGGGGCTTGCAGGCAACGGCCGCGAGCTCATCGAGCTCATCGAGAAGGGCAGGAAAGCACTGCCTGACGTCGTGCTCATGGATGTGCGCATGCCGGAGCTCGACGGCGTGGAAGCGACGCACGCCGTCAAAGAACGCTGGCCGCAGGTCCGCATCATCATCCTCACAACGTTCGACGACGACGAATACGTCTTCAACGCCCTCAAGTACGGCGCGAGCGGCTACCTCTTGAAGGGCGTGTCGGTGCCGGAGCTCAGCGCGGCCATCCGCACGGTCGCGCAGGGCGGCGCCATGATCAACCCGGGCATCGTGACGAAGGTCGTCAAGTTCTTCAACCAGATGGCACAGTCGAGCCTCACGACCTCGCCCGAGGAGACGATGGACGCCGCTGTCCTCGGCCACACGGAGCGCAATATCGCGCTGCTCGTCGGCCGCGGCCTCTCGAACAAGGAAATCGCGGCAAAGCTCTCGCTCTCAGACGGCACCATCCGCAACGGCCTCTCCTCAGCCCTCTCTAAGCTCAATCTGCGCGACCGCACGCAGCTCGCAATCTGGGCCGTGCAGACGGGTCTTGCAAATGAAGAGGTACATCCATGAGCGGGAAGCATCGCCTGCGCTCTCCCTTTGCTTTGCTGCTGCTCGTCGCGTACGCCTTCGTCTTCTTCTCGCTCTATCTCATGGAGCCGTGCGCCATCGAGCTGCGCGTCGGGACGTTTGCCGGCAGCAATTGGGACGTGCCGCAGGGCGAGAGCTACGCCTATCTCGACCATGTCATCGCGCGCTTCGAAGCGGAGCACCCCGGCGTCAAAGTCACCTACCAGAGCGGCATCCGCAAGTCCGACTACACGGAATGGCTGGCGGGGCGTGAGCTCGCCGGCGAGATGCCCGACGTCTTCCTAATCCCGCAGGACGATTTCAACCTCTACGCAGGGCTCGGCGCCCTGCTGCCGCTCGATGCGCTCGCCAAGAAGGACGATGCCTTCGCGCTCGACGACTTCTACCCCGCTCCGCTCGCCTTCGGCCGCAGCGCAGATGACGCCGCGCTCTACGCCCTGCCCGCCGAATGCGTGCCGCGCCTGATGTTCGTCAACCGCACGCTGCTCGACCGCGAGGGCATCCCCATGCCGCAGGACGACTGGACCTGGGACGACTTCCTCGCCATCTGCCAGAAGGTCACGCGCGATACGGACGGCGACGGCCGCCTCGACCAGTTCGGCGCCTACGGCTACAACTGGCAGGATGCCGCCGTCACGAGCGGAGCCGAGCTGTTCCGCGAGGACGGCAAGGCGTCGTATTTCACCGACGAGCGTATCGAGAGCGCCGTGCGCTTCGCCAACGCGCTGCACCAGCTCCAGCGCAACCAAGTCGTGCAGGAGCGCGACTTCGACATCGGTCACGTCGCCTTCCGCCCCTTCAACTTCGCCGCCTACCGCACGTACAAGCCCTATCCCTGGCGCATCAAGAAGGCCACGGACTTCGAGTGGGACTGCATCCACCTGCCCCGCGGGCCGGAGGGGCGCAACACCTCGCCCGTGCAGACGCTGCTCATGGGCATCAGCGCCAAGACGAAAGAACGTCAGCTCGCCTGGGAATTCCTCAAGGCATACTGCCACGACAGGGAGAACCAGACATTGCTGCTCTCGCTTTCAGCTGCCCTGCCGACGCGGCGCGGCATCATCGAGGAGGCCGCCCCACAGGAGCTCTTCGGCGCGGAGGCCAGCGGCCGGACAGGCCGCAGCCCGCTGGCCGTCAGCCAGGTCATCGAGGAGGGCACCGTCCCCTACCGCTTCCCGCGCTACGTAGCGGCCATGAGGCTGGCCGACCAGGAGATCCAGAAGCTCATCGACAGCGACGCGCTCGAGGTCAACTCCATGAACCGCATCCAGAAGGAGATCAACGACCTCCTGCTCAAGTGAACGCACAAAAAAATCGACCGACAGATTCCTGTCAGTCGATTTTTTTTGCATGTTTGTTTTCGGCGCTCAGCCAATCAGATGGTGCTCGCTGAGGTACACGTAGATGCCGTCCTCTTCGTTGGAGGTGGTGACCTCGCCTGCTGCCGCCTTCACCGGCTGCGGCGCGTTGCCCATGGCGACGCTCGCGCCTGTATAGCGGAGCATCTCGAGGTCGTTGTAGTTGTCGCCGAACGAGAGCGCATCGCTCGCCTCGAGGCCGAAATGCTTCAGCATGACCTCGATGCCGCTCGCCTTGTTGACGGAAGCATCCATGATCTCGAGCAGATGCGGCGCAGAGCGCACGACATTGAGCGCCGGGAACAGCGCCTGGAGTTCCCGCTCAGCCCACTCGCAGTCCGCAGGCTCCATCATGAGCAGGATCTTGTGCGGCAGGGTGCCCTCAGTCAGGCAGTCCGCGAAGGAGCGCCTCTCGGCCACGGCTCCCGTGATCTTCATCTCCAAGGCGACGCGCGGGTCGCTCGTGTCCTTGACGTACCAGTGATGGCCGGCGTAGTAGTTGACGGTCGCCTGGGGGAAGTGCATCTCGACTGCCTCGAGGAAGGCTGCCGCGTGCTCCGCCTTCATCGTCAGGCTGTAGAGCGTCTCTCCCTCTTCCGTCAGCACGAGCGCACCGCTGTAAGAGATCAGCGGGATCTTGACGCCCATCGCCTCAGTGATCGGGTAGATGGCCTCCGGCATGCGCGCCGAGACGAGTACAAAGGGAATCCCCTGCTGCACGAGGCCCTTGACGGCCTGCTCCGTCTTTTCGGTGACGCGCTTGTCATCCGTCAGCAGCGTGCCGTCGATGTCCGAGAATACAATCCTTGCCATGCGAACCCCTCCTGAATGTCAGCCCTTGACGACGATGTTGACGAGTTTCTTCGGCACACAGATGACCTTGACGATCGTCTTGCCGGCCGTGAGTTCCTGCGTGCGCGGCAGTTCCATGGCGATCTTCTTCATGCCCTCGCGATCCGTATCGGCAGGGATCATGAGCTTGTCGCGTACCTTGCCATTGATCTGCAGGACGATCTCGATCTCCGCGAGCTTCGTGGCCTCTTCGTCAAATGTCGGCCACTTCTGCTGATGGACGCTGCCCTGGCCCTCAAACAGGCGGCTCCAGAGCTCTTCCGTGATGTGCGGCGCAAACGGTGCCAGGAGCTTGATGAGGTTCTCGGCGACTTCGCGCGCAAGGCCGGCGTTCATCTCCTTGTCCTGGAACGCGTAGAAGGCATTGACGAGCTCCATGATGGAGGAGACGGCCGTGTTGAACATGAAGCGGTCGCGCACATCCTCCGTGACCTTGCGGATCGTCACGTGCAGGATGCGGCGCAGTTCCTTCTCGTCCTTCGTGAGCTTCGTGACATCGTAGTCCGGCTTGCCCGCCTTGATGGCATCCTCGAAGTGGCCGAGGATGCGCCAGACGCGGTTGAGGAAGCGGTACGAGCCCTCGACGCCCTTGTCGCTCCACTCGAGGTCGCGGTCGACCGGTGCGGCGAACAGGATGAAGAGTCGGGCCGTGTCGGCGCCGTACTTCGCGATGATTTCCTCCGGCGAGACGACATTGCCCTTCGACTTCGACATCTTCGAGCCGTCCTTGAGGACCATGCCCTGCGTCAGGAGGTTCGTGAACGGCTCATCGAAGTCGACGAGGCCGGCATCGTGCAGTACCTTCGTGAAGAAGCGCGAGTACAGGAGGTGCAGGATGGCGTGCTCGATGCCGCCGATGTACTGGTCGACAGGCGCCCAGTAATTGACCTTGTCCTTGGCGAACGGCTCCTTGTCATTGTGCGGGTCCGTGTAGCGCAGATAGTACCACGAAGAGCAGATGAAGGTGTCCATCGTGTCCGTCTCGCGCGTCGCATCGGCGCCGCACTTCGGGCACTTGCAGTGGACGAAGCTCTCGCTCGACGCCAGTGGCGACAGCGAGCCCTGGTCAAACGAGACATCCTCTGGCAGCATGACCGGCAGGTCTTTTTCCGGCACGAGGACTTCGCCGCAGTGCGGGCAGTTGATGACCGGGATCGGCGCACCCCAGTAGCGCTGGCGCGAGATGAGCCAGTCGCGCAGGCGGAAGTTGACGCGGCGCTTGCCGAAGCCTTCCTTTTCGGCCTTGTCCATGATGCCCTTCATGGCCTCTTTGATATCGAGGCCCGTGAATTCAGCCGAGTTGACGAGGACGCCGTCCTTGTCCGTGTAGGCCTCTGTCATCTCCTCGAGCTTGAGCTCGTGGTCGCGCGGCTGCAGCGTGATGATCTTCGGGATGTCGTACTTCGTCGCAAACATCCAGTCACGCGAATCCTCCGACGGAACGCCGATGACGGCGCCCGTGCCGTAGTCGGCCAGGACGTAGTTCGTGACCCAGATCTGTACCTTGTTGCCGTTGAACGGGTTGATGCAGTAAGCGCCCGTGAAGATGCCTTCCTTCTCGGATTCGCTCGACGTGCGCTCGATCTCGCTCTGGTTGCGCGTGCGCTTGACGAAAGCCTGGATTGCCTCGGCCTTCGGGTTGTTCTCGCAGATCTTGTCGACGAGCGGATGCTCGGCAGCGAGCGCGAGGAAGGTGATGCCGTAGACCGTATCGGGGCGCGTCGTGTAGGCCGCGATCGACGTGCCGAGTTCCGGCGCCTCGAGATTGAACTCCAGGCCCTCACTGCGGCCGATCCAGTTGTCCTGCATCGTCTTGACGCGCTCTGGCCAGCCCTTGAGCTTGTCGAGGTCTTTCAGCAGTACATCGGCGTAATCCGTGATCTTGAGGAACCACTGCGAGAGGTCCTTCTTGTGGACCTCGTGGTCACAGCGCCAGCACTTGCCGTCGATGACCTGCTCATTCGCGAGGACCGTGCCACAGGTGTCGCACCAGTTGACCGATGCCTTCTTCTTGTAGGCGAGACCGCGCTTGTAGAAGAGCTCGAAGAGCCACTGCGTCCACTTGTAGTACGAGGGATCGCACGTCTTGACCTCGCGGTCCCAGTCGTAGGAGAGGCCGAGCTTCTTCTGCTGCTTCTCCATGTTCTCGATGTTGCTGTACGTCCAGTCCGCCGGTTTGACGCCGTGCTTGATGGCCGCATTCTCGGCCGGCATGCCAAAGGAGTCGAAGCCCATCGGGTGCAGGACGTTGAAGCCTTCCATCGTCTTGTAGCGCGCCATGACATCACCGATGGCATAGTTGCGCACGTGGCCCATGTGCAGGTTGCCCGACGGATACGGGAACATCTCGAGTGCGTAGTACTTCGGGCGACTAGCGTCGGCCTCCGTCTTGTAGACCTTGCCCTCTTCCCACTTCTTCTGCCATTTCGACTCGATGTCCTGCGGCGAATATCTTTCCATCTCAATTGCCTCCTAAAACTAAAAAATCCCCGACCGTCATGTGACGATCAGGGACGATGATTCGCGGTACCACCCTGCTTGATGCCAGAGCATCCTCTCGGTGCCGTAACGTGGCAGGCGTCGTCCGTTTCGCCCGAAGGCTCCCCGGCCGCTCCTCCGCAGCGAGTTCAGCGCTTCCCGTCACCGGCTCCCACCTGCCGCCGGCTCTCTTGAGACGTCCTGCACCTACTGCTCTGCATCCTCGGATTTACGTGTTTACATATGCTCCTATTATAGCGGGGATTGCGCGTATCGTCAACTACTTCTCGCGCCTGCCGTGCAGCTGCTCGAACTCGAGCTGCTTCTCGTGCGTCTGCTGCCACTTGCGCCGCGCGTCCTCGTAGCTCTCGCAGGCGAGCGTGAAGCCCTTGCCCGACACCTCCGACGTATCAGAGACGATCATGAATGCCTGCGGGTCGTGATGGCTTACGATGGTCTTGACGCGGCTGACCTGCGTGAGGCTCACGACGACGAACAGGATGTTCTTCGGTTCCTCCGCGAGGCCGCCGCGGCCGTCGAGGAACGTCGCACCGCGGTGCACGTTCTCCATGATGTCGTTGCAGATGGCCTTGGCCTGCGGCGAGACGATGAGGATGGACTTCTCGCGGTTGAGGCCGGCGGCCACGCGGTTCGTCAGCTCCGCCGTCACGTAAATGGAGACGATGCTGAACAGCGCAACCTCGACGCCGAAGAGCGCGACCGAACCCATGATGATCAGGAAGTTCAGCATAAAGACGACCGTGCCGACATCGAGGGAGTAGTACTTCTTGGCCACGGCCGCGATGACGTCGAGGCCGCCCGTGTTCGCGTTGGCGCGGAAGACCATGCCAAAGCCGACGCCGGCGAGCACGCCGCCGAAGATGGAGTTGAGCATCGGGTCGCTGCAGATGCTCCAGTCGACGAGGAAGTGCGTCGCATCGAGGAAGACCGACAGCGCCACCGTGCCGAAGATCGTGTCCGCAGCGTAGAGGCGGCCGAAGACACGGTAGGCGAGGTAGAGGATCGGCAGGTTGTAGACGAGGTTCTGCATGCCGACGGGCAGGCCGATCAGGTAGTAGATGATCAGGGCCACGCCGCTGATGCCGCCCGTCAAGAGGTGTGCGGGGATCAGGAAGAGGTTGAAGCCCAGGCAGACGAGCAGGCAGCCGAGCGTGATCTGGAAGTAGCGCATGGCGTGCTTGCGCCAGAGATTCTGATTCATAGTGCAGCCTTTCGCGCAAAAGCGCAGATGTGAGAAACGTATATCAGGCCAGCGAGAAGAAGTCCTTCGACTCGCGGTCGGCGATGACTTCGACCTCGCCTTCGCCACGCAGCTCTTCGCGCAACCGGTTCACGAGCGTGGCGACGACGGGGAACTCCGTGCCGAAGTGGCCAGCGTCAATGACGTGCATGCCGAGCTCGGCGGCGCGCTGCGCATCGTGGTAGCGCACATCGCCCGTGACGTAGGCATCCGCCCCCATCATCGCGGCCCTATCCACGAATTCCGCACCGGCACCGCTGCAGAGCGCGACCTTGCGCACCGGGCGGTCGCCGGCGTCGACGAAGCGCACGTGCTCCGTCGGCAGGGCCTCGCGGACCTGCTCGGCGAAGTCGCGGATCGCCATCGGCTGCGGCAGCGAGCCGATGCGGCCAAGACTCTCGGTCTCTCCGCCCTCGCCCTGCTGCGTGATGACGAAGCTCGAGAGCTTCGAGAGGCCGATGGCCTCCGCGAGCACATCGTTGACGCCGCCGCGGGCGATGTCGAGATTCGTGTGCGCGGCGGCCACGGCGATGTCGTGCTGCAGGAGGACCTGCAGGCGGTAGCCGAGCGGCTCGTCCGTGCGGATCTTCTTGATTGGCTTGAAGAGCAGCGGATGATGTGCGACGATCATCTCTGCCCCTTCGTGCACGGCCTGGCGCACGACAATGTCGCTGACGTCGAGCGCGACGAGGATGCGGCTGACCTGCCGCTCCGGGCTGCCGACGAGCAGGCCCGGGTTATCCCAATCCTCTGCGAGATGATGCGGCGCGATGCGCTCCAGCGCATCCATGACAACTTGACATTTTACCATGACAGATGCTCCCCCAGTTCCTTGATGTGACGGATGACGGCCTGATACTTCTTCGACTTCTTCGCGGCATCGCTCTTCTCCATGCCCGCTGCGACGCGGCGCTCCTGGAAAAGCAGGGCCTCGATGTGATGGCGCAAAAGAGGCGGCTTCTTCTGCCAGAGGACGGGACCGATCTCGAGCATCAGCTGCTCCGGCATCTTGCGGTGGCCGCGCTTGGCCATGATGATCTCGTAGATGCGCCCATCGTCGAGCACGAGCGATTCATCCTCGATGTGCCAGTGCTTGCGGTAGATCCAGCGGCGCAACTCCGGCGCCGCGCTCTGCGGCTGCAGGATGAGTGTGTCAAGCGTCTCGACGACATCAGGCGAGCCTTCGAGGATCTCGACCATCAGCGCACCGCCCATGCCGGCGATGCAGACTGTGTCAACCTCGCCGGGCCTCAGGCTCTTGAGGCCGTCCCCGAGGCGCACCGAGATGACGTTGTCCGCCAGTCCATTCTCGCGGACGGTACGCACGGCAGCCTCGTAGGGACCTGTGTTCTTGTCGCTCGCCACGACGAACTTCGCCTTGCCCGACTTCACAAGCTCTACCGCAAGGTAGCCATGGTCCGTGCCGATGTCAGCCACGCGGCTGCCCTGCGGCACGAAGTCGGCCACGGCCTGCAAGCGATCTCCCAGATTCATGAAAATCCCTCCTCATAGACGTCTATACTTCCAGTTTTCCTCTATCTTAGCACAAGAAAAAGGGTGTAACAAGCGTTACACCCTGGATGTTCAATTGGCTCCTCGAGCAGGATTCGAACCTGCGACAGCCTGATTAACAGTCAGGTGCTCTACCGGCTGAGCTATCGAGGAATGAGGAATAATCGGATACTCACGTATCGACTTGTATTATTATACTGGATGATCTGATAGAATGCAAGCATTTTTTATGCGGTTTCCCACAAAAAAAGACAGCCCGCTAGGAGCTGTCTCTTTATCGTCACAAGAAGCCTGTATCAGAAGAATACATCGACACGGCCGAAGAGCTTCTCGGCATCTTTGTCAGCTGCGATGTCCTTGCCGTTGAAGTACTTGGCGAAGAGCTGTACGTTCTTGAACAGCGTGTAGCCCGTGCCGACTTCCCAGCCCTTCTGGCCGCCATCGACACCATCGCCGTACGTCGACCACGGAGCTGCGTACTGGCCGAGGTTGCGGTAAGCGAGGTACATGCCCCAGCTGCCCTTGTTCTGCTGCTGTGCGCCCTTGTAGTCGTACTCGAAGCTGTAGGCATCGTCGTAGTTGTCAGCCTTCGTGTTCTTCGCGTACTCTGCCTTGAAGAAGTTGTTGTGGTCGAAGCGGTAGCCAGCATTTGCGAACCAGATGTTGGCCTTGTACTCACTGTCGTTATCATTCGTATACGGCTTTACGAGTTTATCCGTGTCGAGCGTTGCACCATCCATATGCTCATAGCCCGTGTTGCCGTAGAACTTGTCCTTGGCGTAGCCGAGGTTGATGGCTTGGAAGTTGACCGTATCGTCACCATTTTTAAAGATATTGTCTTTCCACTGTCCTTTGCTATCGCGCCCCATATCAATGAACTGAGTTGCTGCATCAATACGACCAACTTCAAACGTGACCTTGAGGTCATTGCCAAAGGTCACGGCAGCGCCAGAGTACGGATCATCCGTCGTGGAAATCAGATTGATGGCATTCGGCAGCTTGCCGAGCTTGACATTGAAGTTGTCGTAATGGCCTTCAGCCCAAACACGTTTGAGCTCAACCTTACCATCATAGAGGCCACCCTTATCGGAATCAAGCTTGGTATCTGCATCAAGGCGAGCATGAACATCCCAATTCTTGTTGACCTCAGCCTTTGGCTCGAGACGGAACGTAAGATCGTTGTCATTCAGTTTGCGACCTTTGTCTGTCGTACCGGCATCGTGGCGCGTGCTCGTATACGTGTACTCAAGGAGGCCGTTCCACCTGACCTTGTCGGCATTGCGCTCGAGATTTGCCACGCGGACGCCGAGGTTGTTCAGCTCATCGGAAAACTCAGCGACGAGCTTGTCGATCAGGGCCTTGTCGGCAGCGGAGACATCGCTCTTGGCCATGGCCTTCGCGACCATCTGAGCCATCTCATAGCGCGTGATGTTCTGGTTGCCGCGGAACGTCGTGTCGCCGTAGCCTTCGATGACGCCGTCAGCTGCGAGCTGCGATACTGCATCGTATGCCCAGTGGTCTGCCGGGACATCCGAGAACGGATTGGCAGCTGCAAACGTCGTGCTTGCAGCGCCGACAACGAGTGCCGTCGTGAGTGCGGATACCAGAGTCTTCTTCATATTGAACTCCCCCTAAAAGTGATTGTTTCGCATCGCTCTTTTATGAGTGTTCATGTTTCCTCATATTCCCCCGCGATGCCTTCTTCTTGTCTCATATTGAAACTGTTTTTAGTATAACATGTGGTAACGGTTTCTGCAAGCGTTTACATTTATTTTCTTTATAAAATCATATTTTCTAACAATCAAACAAATCAAAAAGCGCCATCTGACCTGCCAATAAGCAGGCCAGATGGCGCTGATCCGTGACCCTAGCGGTCATCGACAGTCAATCCCGGACGGAATCGCGTCGGATGTCTTCTTCAATCAATTGCTGCAGCCGCGCCTCGGTCATGTCGGACTCCGAGTAGACGGTCAGCCCGTGCTGGCGCAGCAGCTCTGTCGCCGCACCGGCGCCGCGTATCTTCCGGCCCGAGAAACTGCCATCGTAGATGCGATGGACGCCACAGGACGGGCTGCCATCCTTGAGGATGGCCACCTCTGCGTGATACGCCTCGGCAATCCGCAGGATCTTCTGGGCGCCGAGCAGCAGGGAGGAAGTCAGGTCACGGCCCGTCGCGTCGACGGCCCGCGCCCTGCCCTCGAGGAGCTTGCGCCCTGTGCCGTATTGGATCTCCATTGGCGGACGCGGCACGGGCAGCATCGCAAAGCACTCCGGACAGACTGCGACGAAGCGCCCGCGCGCACTACAGGCCTGCAGCAGCGCATCATCATTGCTGCCGCCGTTGTACTTGACCTTATGCCCTAAAAGACATGCACTGACAAGGATCATCGAACGCCCTCCTCTATCCTCCAGTATATCGACACACCGTCAGCCAAAGAGCCCGCCATGAACTGCCTGAGGCGCCTGGAACGGCACAATGCGCACGCCGAGATGGCGCGCGAGCGCTTCCATGCTCGTATCGGCGAGCTCGCGCCCCGCGCGAATGGGGATGGCCGCACAGGCCTTGGCATCCTCGAGGGCGTCGTGGTGGCGGAAGTGCAGGTTGAGATAGGCACCGACCGTGCCGAGCTTGTGGTTGGCTAAGTTCGGCCAGGCCCTGCGCGCGATTGCGACGGTGTCGCAGTACGAGAACGCCGGCGCCTGCAGGCCGTGATGCGTGAGGCAGGCGCGCAGGACGCCCATGTCAAACTTCGCGTTGTGCGCGACGACGAGCTGCCCTGCAAGATGCGCCTCGAGTTCCGGCCAGATGCCGGCAAAATCGGCGGCATCTGCCGTATCGGCCTCTGACAGCCCGTGAATCTGCGTGTTGAAGTAGCTGTACCGGTTCTGGGGCGGCTGGATCAAGGTGTAGTATGAATCCACCATCACGCCCGCGCGAATGGTCACGACAGCCACACTGCAGGCAGAATCCCGCGCACCTGTGGCCGTCTCAAAGTCTATTGCCGTGAAGTCCATCATTTTCTCTTGCTCTTGAGGTATTCGTCGATGGCGGCAGCAGCCTTGCGGCCGGCACCCATCGCGAGAATGACCGTCGCTGCGCCCGTGACGATGTCGCCGCCGGCAAAGACGCCTTCCTTCGACGTCGCGCACGTCTCTTCGTCGGCCTCGATGTTGCCGCGCTTCGTCGTTTTGAGCCCAGGTGTCGTGTGTGCGATGATTGGGTTCGGGCCCGTGCCGATGGCAATGATGACCGTATCCATCTCCATGTCAAACTCCGAGCCCTCGATGGGGATTGGGCGGCGGCGGCCCGAAGCGTCGGGCTCACCGAGTTCCATGCGGATGCAACGCAGGCCCTTGACCCAGCCGTTCTCATCGCCGAGCACTTCGACAGGGTTCGTCAGCAGCTGGAAGTCGATGCCCTCTTCCTTGGCGTGCTCAACTTCTTCCGCGCGCGCCGGAATCTCCGCCTCACTGCGGCGGTAGATGATGGAGACCTTCTCCGCGCCGAGGCGCAGCGCCGTGCGGGCAGCATCCATCGCGACATTGCCGCCGCCGACGACGGCGACATGGCGGCCGACCTGGATCGGCGTCGCGTATTCCGGGAACTTGTAGGCCTTCATGAGATTGCAGCGCGTGAGGAATTCATTGGCCGAGTAGACGCCGTTGAAGCTCTCGCCCGGAATGCCCTGGAAGCGCGGCAGGCCGGCGCCCGTGCCGATGAAGACGGCGTCAAAGCCCTCTTCCTGCATGAGCTCATCGACCGTGTAGAGGCGGCCGGCTACCGAGTCAAGCTCGATCTTGACGCCGAGCTTCTCGATGTTCTCGATCTCCTTCTTGACGACCGTATCCTTCGGCAGGCGGAACTCAGGGATACCGTACGACAGCACGCCGCCCGCCTTGTGCAGGGCCTCGAAGATCGTCACATCGTAGCCTTTCTTTGCAAGGTCGCCTGCGCACGAGAGGCCGGACGGGCCGGCACCGATGACAGCGACTTTCTGCGCATCGGCTGCGCGCTCGACTGGCTTGACCTCTTTATCGGCAGCGAGCTCGCGGTCAGCCACGAAGCGTTCGAGGCGGCCGATGGCGACGGACTCCCCGCGCTTCGCGAGGATGCAGTGCTTCTCGCACTGATTTTCCTGTGGGCAGACGCGACCGCAGATGGCCGGCAGGGCATTCGACTCCTTGATCGTCGCGATAGCGCCGTCGAAGTCGCGCTCCTTGATCTTGCCGATGAAGGTCGGGATGTCGATGGAGACAGGGCAACCCTTGCGGCACTGTGGTACCTTGCAGTGCAGGCAGCGCTCTGCCTCGGCCACTGCCGTCTCCTCGTCGTAGCCGAGAGCAACTTCCTCAAAGTTATGGGCACGGACTTCCGGGTCCTGTACCGGCATCTTGTGTTTCTCGAGAATCAGTGCCATTATTTATCTCCTCCCAGTCCGATGTGACAGACGTGATCTTTCTCGACCGCTTCTTTGTCGCGATACATGCGCTGGCGGCTCATGAGCCCCTTGAAGTCGACGAGATGGCCGTCGAATTCTGGGCCGTCGACGCAGGCGAACTTCGTCTCCTCGCCGACTGTCACGCGGCAGCCGCCGCACATGCCCGTGCCGTCGACCATGATCGGATTGAGCGAGACGACCGTGTGGATGCCGAGGTCGCGTGTCGCATCGGCGACGCTCTTCATCATGATGACCGGGCCGATAGCCGTGATCTGCGCAATCTTCTCGCCGCGGTCGACGAGCGCCTGCACGGCGTTCGTGACGAACCCCTTGATGCCGTACGAGCCGTCATCTGTCGTCACGAGGACCTCGTCCGTCACGGCCTTCATCTCATCCTCCATGATCAGGATGTCCTTCGTCTTCGCGCCCATGATCGCGATGACCTTGTTGCCAGCTTCCTTCATCGCGCGCGCAATCGGGTACGTCGGCGCGACGCCGATGCCGCCGCCGACAACGACCATCGTGCCGTCGAGCTTGGCAATTTCCGACGGGCGGCCGAGCGGCCCGACGAAATCGAGGATGGTGTCACCCGCCTCGAGGGCGGCGAGCTCCATCGTCGAGGCGCCGATGGCCTGGAACACGATGAGGATCTTGCCCGTCTCACGGTCATAATCCGCAATCGTCAAGGGGATGCGCTCACCTTCCTCATTGACGCGCAGGACGATGAACTGCCCTGCCTGTGCTTTCTTCGCCACGCGCGGTGCTTCGATGTCCATCGCATAGACATTCGGCGACCATTCCTCTTTTCTCAAGATCTTGAACATAACAACTCTCCTATCTATAAATCAGGCAAGAACGCCCGCGAGGTACGCCTCGAGGTTCGTCTTGATCGGCATCAGGTAGACATTGGCGTCCTCGCGCTCGGCGAAGTCCATGACTTCTTTCGCAAAGCCGATGCTCCAGTCGAGTGTCGGCTCGAAGGCATGCGGGAAGACGACGTGATTCTTGCGCTCCCAGTAGCTCTGCGAGCGCGCGCTCATGACGGGCGAGATGCCCCAGTAGACCTCGAGGCCCTGCAGCATGTCGGCGTAGACCGAGAGATACCGCATGTCGAAGAACGGCTGTGTGAAGAAGCCAGCGGCACCTGCCTGCAGCTTGCGCTTGATGCGGTAGAGCTCCTGCGCCATGGAGCCGCGGTACTGATCGATGCCGGCGTAGACCTTGACCTCCGGCATCTCCTTGCGGAACTTCCAGATGACGTCGACGCTGTTCGTCGGGTAGACCTCATGCATCATGTCCTGCGGCGGGTCGCCCTCGATGACGAGGACCTCTCGGATATCGTGTGCGCGCAAATAGTCCTTCATCGCGAGCTCCTTGTCGAGGTCGATATCCATTGCGCGGATGTGCGGCATCGAAGCGGGGAAATACTCCTTGGCGACAGCGGCGCCCTGCCAGCTCCGTATCGGGAAGCGCAGGAGGTCGGGGATGTTGATGACATCGACCTTGTCCTGGAACTTGCCGAGCAAGGCGAGCTCCTGGCGCAAAGCGTCCTCGTCACGTGGAACGAGTTCTACTGAGATACGTTTCATATATGTCCTCCGAAGTGTATTTTTCAAAAAAAGCACCATATATCAATCATATTGTAAAGTCTTTGCCAGTATTTTGCAAGTATGCCGACACGCAAAAAGGCCGCCGCAAAGCGGCAGCCTTCAAAAACGGACAGATCGCACCTCAGAGGACGAGGCCGAGCCATTTCCAATACGTATTCGTCAAGAGCAGGATGGTCAGGTAAGCAAAAATCGTCAGCGGGATGCCCGTCTTGATGAAGTCCTTGACCTCAAACGTATCTGTGCTGTAGGCGATCATGTTCTGCGGCGCATTGACCGGCAGGATAAAGCCGAAGCAGATCGTGTACTGCAGGATCATGACCATGCCGACGACATTGAGCGTCATGTTCTCCGAGGCCCCCTGCAGGACAGAGATGCAGATCGGGATCATCGCGGACGACAGTGCCGTCGCGCTGGCAAAGCCGAGATGGATGAGGATGAGGAAGAGCGCGAGGATGGCGATGATGAACGTCGCCGTCGCATCGTAGAGGCCAAAGTACTCAACGATGACATGGGCGATCCACTCACCCGCCTTCGTCGAGAGGATGGCCGAGCCGAGGCTGATGCCGACGCCGAAGAGCAGCAGCGTGCCCCAGTTGATGCGCTCCTGGACTTCCTTCCAGGTCATGATGCCGATGCCCGGCATCATCAAGGTGACGGCGACGATCGTCGTCGAGGAGGTGTCAAACGGGTGCACGATCTTCTCCGTCGCCCAGAAGAAGAACAGGACGACGGAGATGAACATGAGCTTCTTCTCATCCGCCTTCATCGGGCCGAGCGCCGCGAGCTCCTGTGCGATCTTCTCCTTGCCGCCCGGCACTTCATCCATCTCCGGCGGCATGAGCTTCAGGAGGACGAAGTAGAGGATGACGCTCATGATGATGGCGAACGGTGCGGCAGCGATGAACCAGTCGAGCCAGCTGATTGTCGTGCCGAGCTACTTCTCGATGAAGCCGAGCGCGACCATGTTCTGTGCGGCAGCCGTCTTGATACCGACGTTCCAGATGCTGTCGGCCTGTGCGACGGCGATCAGCATGATGGCGGCGAACTTGCTCTTGCGCGGCACGCCGAAGACGGCGATGATGCCCATGACGATCGGCACCATGCACGAGACACGGGCCGTCGTGCTCGGCACGAAGAAGCTCAGGACGAAGCCGACGCAGATGACACCCGCCAGCACATGATGCGTCTTCGCGCCGATCTTCGAGAGCACAAAGAGCGCGATGCGCTTGTCGAGCCCCGTCTTCATCATCGCCGCTGCAATCAGCAGCGCCGCGCCGACGAGCGCCAGCGCCGTGCTCGAAAAGCCGCCCAGGGCCATCTTGAGCGCACCAGACGTGCCGAGCATCTTCGACGGGTTGACCATATTAGGGGCAGTGCCGAGCAGGAAGGCCATGAGCGACATGATGATGCCCGCTGAGACCGGATAGGCGACAGCTTCCGTCATCCAGATGATGACGGAGAACACGAGGATGGCCAGCATGCGGTGGCCTGCCGTCGAGAGTTCCGGCGGTGTCGGTATCAACAGCAGCAGGATGAGCACGAGGAAGCCTACGGGCAGCCCCATGCGGCTCAGATTCTTTTTCATGATGATTCCTCCCTTTACAAGATGATGGCAGCATACAAGACCATATAAAAAGGCAGACCTCTGACAGGTCTGCCCTTGTCACGACGCGTGCGCCATTGCACTTATATCGCATATTCATATGTACTATACTGAATCTGTATGGATATCATACCGCAAGCTCGCACGGTTGTCAAGTTGTAAACATCATGCAAAAGAATAATCCTCATCACAGAAGAGAACCTTGTAACAGAAAAGCCACTGCATCGCGAAAATGCAGTGGCTCTTATCCATGACAGCAGCTGTGGCGTCATGATCCAATCATCAGAACAGGCCTGTGATCTTGCCGTTGACGTCGATGTCCATGTTCTCGGCAGCCGGATGCTTCGGCAGGCCCGGCATCGTCAGGATGTTGCCTGTCAGGGCGACGATGAAGCCGGCGCCGGCGCTCACGCGCAGCTCCTTGACCGTGATGCGGAAGCCAGTCGGACGGCCGATCTTCGTCGCATCGTCCGAGAGCGAGTACTGTGTCTTGGCCATGCAGACCGGCATCTTGTCGAAGCCGAGCTCCTCGATCTCCTTGAGCTGTTTCTTGGCAGCCGGCGTGAAGTCGACGCCATCGCCGCCGTAGATCTCCTTCGTGATCTTCTCGATCTTTTCAGGGATGCTCTCATTGACATCGTAGATGAAGTGGAAGTCGTTCGGTTTCTCTGTCGCCGCGATGACCTTGTCGGCAAGCTCCAGGCCGCCTTCGCCGCCCTTAGCCCAGACCTCCGACAGCGCGACTTCGGCACCGAGTTCATTGCACTTCTTCTCGACGAAGTCGAGCTCTTCCTTCGTGTCCGTCGGGAAGGCATTGATGGCGACGACAGCCGGCAGGCCGAACTTATGGATGTTCTCGATGTGCTTCGTGAGGTTGGCAATGCCCTTGTCGAGTGCTGCCATGTCGACCTTGCCGAGTTCCTTCTTGTCGAGGCCGCCGTGCATCTTGAGCGCGCGGACCGTCGCGACGATGACGACGGCATCCGGCTTGAGGCCGGCAAAGCGGCACTTGATGTCGAGGAATTTCTCGGCACCGAGGTCCGCGCCGAAGCCTGCCTCCGTGACGACGTAATCGGCGAATTTCAGCGCGAACTTCGTCGCCATGACGCTGTTGCAGCCATGTGCGATATTCGCGAACGGGCCGCCGTGGATGAAGGCTGGCGTGCCCTCGAGCGTCTGCACGAGGTTCGGCTTGATGGCATCCTTGAAGAGCAGCGTCAGCGCGCCCGTGACATTGAGTTCTTTCGCACGGATGGCGCGGCCTTCGCGGCTGTAGCCGATGACGATCTCGCCGAGGCGCTGCTTCATGTCCTCGAGGTCTTTCGCGAGGCAGAGGATGGCCATCATCTCCGAAGCGACCGTGATGTCGAAACCCGTCTCACGCGGCGTGCCGTGGGCCTTGCCGCCGAGGCCGATGACGACGTGGCGCAGCGCACGGTCATTGAGATCGAGCACGCGCTTCCAGGTGATGCGTCGCACATCGATGTCGAGCGCATTGCCCTGCTGGATGTGGTTGTCGATGACAGCGGCGAGCAGGTTATGGGCCGTCGTGATGGCATGGAAATCGCCCGTGAAGTGCAGATTGATGTCCTCCATCGGCACGACCTGCGCGTAGCCGCCGCCGGCAGCGCCGCCTTTAAGGCCGAAGCACGGGCCGAGCGACGGCTCACGCAGTGCGACGGCGACCTTCCGTCCCTGGCAGTGGAAGGCGTCCGCAAGGCCGACACTCGTCGTCGTCTTGCCCTCGCCTGCCGGCGTCGGGTTGATGGCCGTCACGAGGATGAGCTTGCCGTTCGGCTGCTCCTTGACGCGCTCCCAGGCAGAGAGCGCGACTTTTGCCTTGTACTTGCCGTAAAGTTCCAGTTCATCATCGGAAATGCCAAGCTTTTCCGCAATCTCCTGGATAGGGCGCATCTCGGCTTCCTGTGCAATCTCAACATCGGTTTTCATTTCTGTACCTCCTGCATTCTATGAGAAACACTTTCTATATTCATGTTATGCCTGAAGCTGCATCTCTGCGGCGCGGACAACATTTTCCATGAGCATGGCGACGGTCAAGAGTCCGACGCCGCCCGGCACCGGCGTGATGGCGCCGGCGACTTCCTTGACGGATTCGAAGTCGACGTCGCCGACGAGCTTCTTCGGTGCGATGCGGTTGATGCCGACATCGATGACTGTCGCGCCCGGCTTGACCATGTCAGCCGTGACGAACTTCGGGCGGCCGACGGCTGCGACGAGGATGTCGGCCTCGCGCGTGATGGCCGGCAGGTCCTTCGTGTGACTGTGGCAGATCGTGACAGTCGCATTCTTGCCGAGCAAGAGATGGAGCATCGGCTTGCCGACGATGTTGCTGCGACCGATGATGACGGCGCGCTGACCGTCAATCGGGATGCCGGCGAGCTCGAGCATGCGCAGACAGCCGAACGGCGTGCAGGGCACGAGTCCCGGCTCTCCCGTCACGAGGCGGCCGACGTTGACGGGATGGAAGCCGTCGACGTCCTTCTCTGGGCGGATGCGCTCGAGGATCTCCGACTCGTGCGCGGCAATCTGCTCGGGCAGCGGCAGCTGCACGAGGATGCCATGGATCTTCACGTCGGCGTTGAGCGCATCGATCTTCGCGATGAGCTCGTCTTTTGTCGTCGTCTCGGGCATCTCAATGACTTCGGAGTAGATGCCGAGCGCCTCGCACGACTTGTGCTTGTTGCGCACGTAGACCTGCGAGGCAGGATTCGAGCCGACGATGATGACGGCAAGGCCCGGCTGCACGCCGTACTTCTCCTGTAGAGCGGCTGCCTTCTTCTGCGCGTCCTCGCGGAACGCCTGGGCAAAGACCTTGCCCTCCAAAATACGAGCTGTCATAGAATCACCTTTCCTATCTCTCTATCTCTGAAAAAACAACGTCAAGACTATCGGTCAGATATAGAAACTCAGCCAGGTACAGGCAAAGATGGCCACCGAGACGATGCCATTGCGCATGAAGTACCGCTGCGTCACGCGGGAAAAATCAGTTGGGCTCACGATGCGATGCTGGTAACAGAGCGTCGCAGCGGCGATGAATACACCAACGAAGTAGAGCGCCGAGAGGTGCATCATGAAGCCGACCGCCGCGAAGCAGGCGATGCAGATGATATGCGCGGCGACGGCGATGCGGAAGGCCCCGGCTGCGCCGTAGCTGACCGCTAGCGAGTGGAGCCCCTGGCTGCGGTCGAATTCCTCATCCTGCGCGCCGTACATCGCATCAAACGCCCCGATCCAGAGCGCGACGGCCAGACAGAGCACAATGAGCGGCGCCGTGATGGTGCCGCTGACGCCGACCCAGCCGCCCGCCGGCGCCATGGCGATGGCGAGGCCAAGGAACATGTGGACCCAGCCCGTCACGCGCTTCATGAACGGGTAGATGATGAACGGGATGGCCGCCACGGGCAGCAGGTAGATGCAGATCGGCTGCAGCTGCAGGACTGAGAGCACCATGAGCACAAGGCAGATAACGATGAAGACGAGCGCCTCGCGCTTCGAGATGCGTCCTGCAACCATCGCGCGGTAGGCCATGCGCGGCTGCTGCTTGTCGTACTTGAGGTCGGCGAGGTTGTCGATGGCCATCGCCGCAGCGCGGCCCGTCGTGATGGCCATCGCGATCCAGAAGAGGTCGATGAGGCGCGGATGGCCGCCCGCAGCGAGCACCGCCCCCATGAAGGCAAACGGCAGGTCGAAGATTGTGTGGTGCAGGGCGACGTTGTTGATGTGTGCTTTGATAGAGATCACTCGAGTCCAAGCTCCTTCCACTTCGCATCGACCTTCGCCTTGATCTCATCCGACATCGCGATCTCATCCGGCCACTCGCGGCTGTGCCCCTCTTCCGGCCAGGTCTTCGTCGCATCGATGCCGAGCTTCGCGCCCCACTTCGCCATCGGCGAGGAATGGTCGAGCACATCGAGAGGGCCCTCGACGATCTCGAGGTCGTGCTTCGCGTCGATATTGTTGAAGACGCGCCAAGCCACCTCGCTGATGTCCTGGACGTCGACATGCGCGTCGACGACGATGATCATCTTGACGTTCATCATCTGGCCCATGCCCCAGAGCGCATGCATGACCTTGCGGGCCTGCATCGGGTACGACTTCTTGATGGAGACGATGCAGCAGTCGTGGAAGACGCCCTCGAGCGGCATGTTGATGTCGATGATCTCCGGCTGCATCTGCTGCAGGAGCGGCAGGAAGATGCGCTCCGTCGCCTTGGCGAGGAAGCAGTCCTCCATCGGCGGCTTGCCGACGACGGTTGCCGAGTAGATGGCATCCTTGCGGTGCGTGATGGCCGTGACGTGGAAGACCGGGTAGTCGTCGGCGAGGGAGTAGTAGCCCGTGTGGTCGCCGAACGGCCCCTCGCGGCGCATCTCGTCCGTGCGCACATAACCCTCGAGGATGATCTCAGCCGTGGCCGGCACCTCGATGTCGACCGTCTTGCACTTGACCATCTCGACCGACTTGTGGCGCAGGAAGCCCGCGAAGACCATCTCGTCGATGTCGCGCGGCAGCGGTGCCGTCGCCGCGTACGTCACGACAGGGTCCGTGCCGATGGCGACAGCCGCCTCGATGCGCGCGCCGCCCTGCGCCTTCATGTCGCGGAAGTTCTCCGCGCCGTTCTTATGGATGTGCCAGTGCATGCCCGTCGTCTTGCTGTCGTACTTCTGTAAGCGATACATGCCGACGTTGCGCTTGCCCGTCTTCGGATTCTTGGTGAAGACGAGCGGCAAGGTGACGAACGGGCCGCCGTCATCCGGCCAGCACTTGAGGATGGGGATCTCGTCGAGATCCGGGTTCTCCGTCTCGACGACTTCCTGGCACGGCGCATGCTTGACGTACTTCGGGAAGTTGATGGCCCGCTTGATCATCGGGATCATCGTGACGACGCTCATCTTGTTCTGCAATGAGACGTACGGCAGCTTCATCATCTCGCGGAGCTCATCCGCGACATCGTCGAGCTTCTCGACGCCGAGGGCCATGGCCATGCGCTCGTAGCTGCCGAAGGCGTTCATGAGCACCGGCATCTTCGAGCCCTTGACGTTCTCGAAGAGCAGGGCAACATTCTTCTCGCCCTTCATCTTGGACACGCGGTCCGTGATCTCCGTGATCTCGAGATCCGGGTCCACCTCTGCCTTGATGCGCTTCAAGAGGCCCTTGCTCTCGAGGGCCTCGATGAATTCGCGCAGATCTCTGTAAGCCAAAAAAATCTCTCCTTCTCTATCGTATCAATCTAAGCAGACTGAGTTGACTCTGCTGACTCCGCCTCCATATTCACCGGCGCAGGATGAAGCGCACGATGAAGTAACCGACCTCGTAGAGGACAATCATCGGCAGCGCGATCATCGACTGCGTGAAGACATCCGGCGTCGGCGTGATGATGGCGCCGGCGACGAAGGACAGGAAGATGACGATGCGCTGATACTTCTTGAGCATAGCCGAAGTCAGTATGCCCATCTTGCCGAGAATCGTTATGACGAGCGGCAGCTCGAACACGAAGCCGAACGGCAGGACAAACGTGATGACGAAATCAAAATACTTGTTGACGGAAAAGAGCGCCTCGAGCTCCGCATTGCCGAAGCCCATGAAGAAGCGGATGCCCGCCGGCAAGACCAGGAAGAACGAGAAGGCCAGTCCCGAGAAGAACAGGACGACCGACGTCGGCACGACGATGCCGAGCACCATGCGCTCCTTGGCCGTCAGGGCCGGCAGGAAGAACCGCCATACCTGGTAAAAGACGATGGGTAGTGCCATGAGAAAGCCGGCGACGACAGCCACCTTGAGGTACGTGAAGAACGCCTCAGACGGCTGCATGTAGTAGAGCTTGCCCGCAGGCAGCGTCAGATAATGCATGATCTCCTCGATGAAGTAATATCCAACGCAGCTGCCCAGGCCGACAGCGATGAGGCATTTGATGAGCCGGCTGCGCAGTTCCGTCAGATGTGCGATGAGCGACATCGTACCGTCATCGTCCGACTGCACTTCCTGCACCGTCTCTGCCGCTTCGCTCGTCTGCTGCGGCGCTTCTATTTCTTCATATTGTCTTTCTTCTGCCATTTCTGCCATGGGTACCTCTTATCCTGCTCACTTCTGCTCATCTTTCTTGACAGGCGTCTCTTTCGTCTCCGCCGTCACATTGATCATCTTGTCGTCTTTCTTCCCATCCTCGTCATTGCTGGCCGACTTGAACTCGCGGATGCTCTTGCCGAGCGCCTTGCCGACATCCGGCAGTTTTCCCGGGCCAAAGATGACAAGGCCGATGATCAAGATGAGTACGAGTTCCGGTACACCTAATCCAAACATGATATTTCCTCCCCAAATACGAACGACTGATGAGCCTGCACACGGCTCCACACTATGCTTCTATTATACATGCTGCCCGAGCAGCTGGCCAGTCTGTTTCCCAATAGACATTATAGGCTTGGCTTATGCTTCCATAACCTCGAAATAAAAACGGGCGCAAAAAGTTGCGCCCTGCTTCAGACTGATTGTTTCTCGTTGCCCGCGGCTTTCTTCTTCGCCTGCGTCTCAGCGATCTGCTGGCGCACGCTCTCCTGCGTCGGAGCCTCGTAGGCAGGCGCCTTCGGTGCGGCCTGCTGCGGCGCTTCTGCCTGCGCCTTCGCTGCTTCTGCAGCAGGCGCCTGTGCTGCGCTCTGCTGTGCCTGTGCCTGCGGTGTGGGCTGCGGCTGTGGCTTTGGCTGAGCCTGCGGCGGGGGTTCCGGTGCGTTCATCGCCTGCGTCAGCGCATTCGATGCCTTGCGGAATTCACGGATTCCCTTGCCGAGCGTACGCCCCATCTCCGGCAGCTTGCCGGGGCCAAAGACGATGAGCCCGATGATCAGGATGAGCACGAGCTCCGGTACACCAATTCCAAACATATTGTCCCTCCATTTACCGTTTCACGATAGCACGATATCCATGCGGTCAAAAATCGCGGTCGCCGATAAAGTCGGCTACCATCTCATACGCTTCGCGGATGGCGTCGGGCAGTCCTTCCGGCAATGCTGCCTTGGCGCGCGCGAGGTACTCGTCCGCCTTCGCCTTGGCGAAGTCCACGCCGTCCGTCGCCTTGACTATCTCTAATGCGCGCTCGACCATCTCGTCCGTCATCTCCATGTCCGTGACGATGCGCTCGAGTTTCTCGGCATCGGGGCTCGTCTCAAGTGCCCGGATGACGGGCAGGGTCACGATCCCCTGGCGGATGTCATTGCCGGCCGGCTTGCCGATTGTCTCAGCCGTCTGCTCGATGTCGAGGAGGTCATCCGTGATCTGGAAGGCCATGCCGATGCAGTGGCCATACTCCGCGAGCTTCTTCATCTCCTCGCGGTCCATGCCGCCGACCATGGCGCCGAGCTCACAGCAGATCTCGAGGAAATCGGCCGTCTTCTTCTGGATGCGCTCGTAGTAGTCGGCCATGCCGCGCGAAGCCTGGTAGACAGCGTGATCCTGGATGATCTCGCCGACACTGAGGTTGCAGACGAGATCGGCCAGGCGCTTCGAGACGTACGGATCATAGCCCTCCTCTGCAATCAGTGTGAAAGCTCTCGCGAAGATGTAGTCGCCCGAGAGGATGGCCACCTGGTTGTTCCAGCGCGCATTGGCCGTCGCCGCACCGCGGCGCGTATCCGCCTCATCGATGACATCGTCATGGACCAGCGATGCCGTGTGGATGAGCTCAAGCGCCTCTGCCAGCGGCAGGACATGCGGCAGGTCAAAGGCTCTGCCGCCGCGAGCCGACAGCAGGCAGAGCGCCGGACGGATGCGCTTCCCGCCCGACGTCACGATGTGCATGCCGACTTCCGTTACCAGGTCATTCGTGGAAGTCACGGCCTCCTGCAGGCCCTGCTCCAGTACTTCAAGATCGCCCTTTATGACATCAAACATCTGGTTTGACAAATTCATCACCTACAAAATCTTACTCTTATTTATGACGCATAACACATTCTATAATTTTACTACAGAATCGCGGATTTGTCATGAAGAAAACTCACAAGAAAAGCCTTCCCAGAAAATCTGAGAAGACTTCTCCCATGCGGGCTATCTGCCTAACGCCGACGATACGGGGAATGATGGCGGTATGCCTTTGGTCTTCCCAGTATCTCGGCCATGACGACGGCCTGCTGTACCTGATCCGGCGTGAAGCGCGGCAGGACGGCAGCGCGGCGCGCGTTTTTCTTTTTGGCAAGGCCGGCCTGCTGTGCATAAGCGGCCTCTTCTTCGGCGCGGATGGCAGTTTCTTCTGCGCGGCGCTGCGCTTCGTACGCTGCGGCGCGCGCCTTGTCGGCCATCTCCTCGCGGTAGGCTTCAAGCATGTCCTGCATCTTCGTGCCGGGCTCACGATAGATACCGCCTTCGTCCGTCATACCCTGCGGCAGCGGGGCCCCCTTGATATCAGGAATCTCGAAGGGTACGTTCTTTTCCCCGCGCTCCGCCTTTCCCCACGGTTCCGGCATGGGAGGCGGCAGCGTGCGGTCCACATCGCGCGGCGGGAACGGCGGCATTCTCTTGGGCGGCTTCTTGCCGAGCTTATCACTGAGAATCGCCATGATGGCGAACAAGATGATGACCCATATGGATGAATCCATCCTGATTCCCCCCTCTCTCAATCCTTCTGGCCGCGCATCTTCACGCGGCTCGCCGCACTCATTTCACCGGCTGCGTCGGACGCATCTTGTCGTCCGCGCCGGCCGTGCTGATGGCATTGCGCATATCGGTGTCCGCCTGCACGTTGTTGAGGTTGTAGTAGTCCATGACGCCGAGGCGGCCTTCGCGCAGTGCCTCTGCCATGGCATGCGGGACATCGGCCTGCGCCTCGACGACCTTTGCCTCCATCTCCTGTGTGTAGGCCTTCATCTCCTGTTCCTTGGCCACGGCCATCGCGCGGCGCTCCTCTGCCTTGGCCTGCGCGATGCGCTTATCGGCCTCGGCCTGATCGGTCTGGAGCTCAGCGCCGATGTTGCGGCCGACGTCGACGTCGGCGATATCGATGGAGAGGATCTCGAAGGCCGTGCCGGCATCGAGTCCCTTGCCGAGCACCGTCTTGCTGATGTCGTCTGGGTTGGCGAGCACGTCGTTATGGCTCTCCGACGAGCCGACTGTCGTGACGATGCCCTCGCCGACACGCGCGATGATGGTCGGTTCGCCGGCACCGCCGACGAGGCGGTCGATGTTGGCTCGCACAGTGACGCGCGCCTTGATTTTGAGCTCGATGCCGTTGCGCGCGACGGCCGAGACGACCGGCGTCTCGATGACCTTCGGGTTGACGCTCATCTGCACGGCTTCCAGCACGTCGCGGCCGGCGAGATCGATGGCAGCCGAGCGCTCGAACGGCAGCGGGATCTGGGCGCGGTGCGCCGCAATCAGCGCATCGACGACCTTGTCGACATTGCCGCCAGCGAGGTAATGCGCCTCGAGCTGATTGACCTGCACATTGAGCCCCGCCTTATTGGCCTTGATGAGCGGCAGGATGATCTTGGCCGGCGGCACGCGGCGCATGCGCATGCCGACGAGCGTGATAATGCTGACGTGGACGTCGGCGGCGAGCGCCGAGATCCAGAGCCCGAGCGGCACAAAGTGCAGGAACACCATGATAGCCGCTACGATGAGCACGAGAATGAACGCGGATGTGATCAGTGTTGCCATAAGAACGCCTCCAGTATTGTATCGATCTTGTTATTTCGCTGCTTCCTTCGGGAGCTTTTCCACGCGGCGCACGACGACGCGGCTGCCCTGGACCGAGATGACCCGGACGAGCTCGCCCTTGGCGATGAAAGCTCCCTCCGAGACGACGTCGACGGGATGGCCCTCGAGAAGCGCCGAGCCAGAGGGGCGCAGTTCCGTCAGGACAGGCCCCTGCTCGCCGACAAGCCCCGCTTCCTCCACCGCGCTGACGTAGCCGCGCTTGGCCGTCGACTGGTCCTTGAGCACGAAACGCTTCCAGAGACGGCTCGAGGGCAGCTGGTTGACGATCAGCGCAAAGACGCCGACAGCGGCCACCAACGCAAAGATCAGCACGGCCACTGCGGCGAGATTACCGCCGAGCGCCATCACGAGGCTGTAGAGCATGGCCGCCACGCCGACGCCGGCCATGAGTCCGACAGTCGGCAGCAGCATCTCGACGACGATGCAGAGGATGCCGCCGAGGAAGAGCCCAATCTGGAAGAGGTCGGCCGCCCCTTTGACGTACTGGCTGCCCCAGAAAACGACGGCCGCGACGAGTCCGAACATGATGCCTGCACCCGTGCCGCCCGTCTTGACCTCGACGAGTATCGCCAGGAACATGATGGCCAGCAGCAGGACCTGCAGGACCGGCATGGTGATGCTATCCATAAAGAATCCTCCCTTCTATGATGAAGATGATGATCGTGGTGATGCAATCGTGTTCTCTTTTTATGATTCGACGCGCCTTGCCAAAAACCTTTTCCATGCGCAGATTGCCTTATTTTCGCATCGAAAAAGGCTGCCACTCGTGTGGCAGCCCCTCTCTTCTGCAAATCAGCCCTGCAGCATGCTGCGGACAATCGTGTTGACCATCTTACCGTCGGCGCGTCCCTTGAGCTTCGGCATCAGCATGCCCATGACCTTGCCCATGTCCTTCGGCGACGAAGCGCCCGTCTTCTCGACGGCTTCCTTGACAAGAACGCGGATCTCGTCCTCGGAAAGCTGTGCCGGCAGATACGGCATGAGCACGTCGATCTCGGCCTGCGTCTTCGCGACGAGGTCCTCGCGGCCGCCCTTCTTGAACTCCTCGATGGAGTCCTTGCGCATCTTGACTTCCTTGCTGATGACGCCGATGACGTCCTCATCGCTGAGCTCTTTGTGGCCGCCATCGATCTCGGCCTGACGGATGGCACCGCGCACGAAACGGATGACCGACAGGCGGTCCTTATCGTGGCTCTTCATGGCTTCTTTCATATCAGCTGTAAGCTGTTCCTTGATCGACATGATTGATCTTCCTCTCTTCTCATATAAAAAGGCACCCGCGAATCTCTCAACTCGCAGGCGCCTGGCGCAAATGACGGATTAACCTCTGTACTTGCGTTTACGAGCTGCCTCAGACTTCTTCTTGCGGCGAACGCTCGGTTTCTCGTAATGTTCACGTTTTCTCACTTCAGCAAGCGTGCCAGCCTTCTGGGACATACGCTTGAAGCGGCGGAGAGCACTATCGATCGATTCGTTTTTACCAACTTTGATTTCGTTTGCCATCTATTTTCCCCCCCTCCACTTAACATGGGAGTTTGTGTCGTTAGAATTACACCACACCATTATACAGCAGGGCGCAAGTCACTGTCAACACTCTCCAAAAGTTTTAGAGAACTGCGCGCAGCCTCAGCCTGGGGGCCATTGCATGGAGCGGCCGCCAAGGAGGTGGAAATGCAGATGCTTCACGGTCTGACCGCCTTCCTCGCCCGTGTTCGCCACGACGCGGAAGCCCTTCTCGGCAATGCCGAGCTCCTGGGCAAGCTGCGGGATGACATCGACGAGGATGTGCGAGACGAGAGCCTTGTCATCTTCCTCGAGTGCCAGCAGGCTCTCGACGTGCTTCTTCGGGATCACGAGAACGTGCTGCGGTGCCTGCGGCTCCAGGTCACGGAACGCCACGACCGTGTCATCTTCATAGACCAGCTTAGAAGGGATCTCCTTCTGTGCAATCTTGCAAAAGATACAATCTGCCATCTTCATTCACCTCCTTTTGCCACGAATGGCATCAATGGCACGAAACGGGCGCTTAACGCCCATCTATAACAATAATATTCGCCGCCATGAGCGGAAAACCTTCTTCCCGATGGAAAAAAGCAAAAATATTTACCAGCGGCTCAGCGCACGCAGTGCGCCCAGACGCCATCGCGCCAGAGCTTGTCGATCTTCACGGTGTAGATCTCGCCGCAATCGACGGTATCGTCGGTGTAGACGCGGATGTAGTTGTCCGTCAGGCCATCCGTGATGCCGTCTTTTTCCGTCTCGAACAGCACGCGCATCTCGCGGCCGATGAAGCTCTTGTGGAATTCCTCTGCCTTGCGGTCGGCGAGCGCCTGCATGCGGTGCACGCGCTCCTTCTTGACGGCTTCCTCCACCTGGTCTTTGCGCGCAGCGGCCGGCGTGCCCGTGCGGCGCGAGTACGGGAAGACGTGCATGCGGGCGAAGTTCATCTTCTCGACGAAGTCGAGCCCCTGCTGGAAGTCCTCTTCCGTCTCACCGGGGAAGCCGACGATGATGTCCGTCGAGATGGCAACGCCCGGCACTTCCTGCTCGACGTGCTTGATGAGGCGTGCGAACTCCGCCGTGTCGTAATGGCGGTTCATGTCCTTGAGCACCTTGTCGGAGCCGGCCTGCAGCGGCAGGTGGAGGTGCGCGCAGAAGCGCTCGTCTGCACGGATCAGAGCGAAGAGCTCCGGCGAGAGCTCGATGGACTCGAGCGAGCCGAGGCGCAGGCGCTTGAGCCCCGGCACGGAGAGCACCTCGCGGCAGGCGTCGGCCAGCGTGATGCTGCCAGGCAGGTCGCGGCCGTAGGCGCCGAGGTGGATGCCCGTCAGCACAATCTCCTTGAAGCCCCTGGCGACGAGTTTCTCCGCCTCGCGGCGCACATGCTCCGGCTGGCGCGACTTGACGGGACCGCGCGCGTACGGGATGATACAGTACGAGCAGAAATTCTGGCAGCCGTCCTCGATCTTGAGGAAGGCGCGCGTGCGCTCGGGGCTGTCGTAGAGCGGGATGTCCTCGAACGTCTTTGCCTGCATAATGTCCGTGATCGTGCCCTGGATGCCGTCCTCGTGCATGGCCTTCTCGACGTAGTCAACAATGTGGGCGCGCTCCTTCGTGCCGAGCACGACGCGCACGCCCTCGATGGCCCGGATCTCCTCCGGTGCAACCTGTGCGTAGCAACCGCAGACAGCCACGATGGCCTGCGGGTTCTCACGGTGTGCGCGGCGGATGATCTGGCGGCTCTTGCGGTCGCCAAGGCTCGTGACCGAGCACGTGTTGATGACGTAGACGTCAGCACATGCATCAAACGGCACGACTTCATAGCCGCGCTGCTTGAAGAGGCCTTCCATCGTCTCTGTCTCGAACTGATTGACCTTACAGCCAAGTGTGGTCAAAGCAACTTTCAACTTCCTAAATCTCCTTTTTCAAACTGTACAATGCTGAGGCCCGCAATGGCCGCCGTCTCGGCGCGCAGGATGCGCGGCCCGAGCGTGACGCTCTGCCCGCCGGCCTTGATGACAGCCTCTGCCTCTTCGAGCGTGAAGCCGCCCTCGGGGCCGATGAGCAGCAGGTAGCGCTCCGACGTCGTGCGCTGCAGGCACTCCCGCACCGATACATTCTGCTCGTTCTCGTAGCAGAACAGGAACTCCGAATCCATGTCGTCCTCATACCAGGCATGGCAGAGGAATTTCTGGAGCGGCTCGATGGGCCGCACCTCGACGAGCGCGGTGCGCCCGCACTGCTTGGCCGCCTCATCGGCGATCTTCTGCCAGCGCTGCTGGCGCTGGGCGGCCTTCTTGCTGTCGTAGCGCACGACGCAGTTGTGGCTCGCGACTGGCACGATGCAGTTGACGCCGAGCTCGACGGCCTTCTGCACGACGAAGTCCATCTTGTCGGCCTTCAGGAGGCAGACGGCCAGGACGAGACGGATGGGGGACTCTGTATCCGCATCGAGGCGCTCCACGAGCTTCATCGTCACCGTCACCGTGTCGGACGTAAAAGCGGTCATCTCCATGCGCGCGACCTGGTTCTCATCGTCGACGACGATGACTTCCTGGCCAGGCTTCGCGCGCATGACGTGCATGAGGTGGTGTGCATCCGCGCCGCCGATCTCGATGGTATCCGCGAGGATGCCCTTGTAGAAAAGTCGTCTCACTGTGCATCCCCCCGGCTGATGACCATCGCAGCCCAGCCGCTCTCCTCGATGACCTTGTCGATGGCAAAGCCGTGCGAAAGAGCCGCTTCCGTCACATCGGCCACGCGCTCATCGATGATGCCCGAGGCCAGCAGATGGCCGCCCTCGGCCAGATGCGCATCGAGTTCGTCGAAGAGGCGGATGACGATGTCCGCGATGATGTTGGCGATGATGAGATCCGCCTTGCCGGTAAAAGACTGCAGGAGATCAGAGACGCCAGTCGTCACGCATTCTTCGACGTGGTTGCGCTCCACATTCTCCTGCGCGACGCGGGCCGCCGTGCGGTCGTAATCCATCGCGATGACCTCGCCGGCGCCGAGCTTGGCAGCAGTCACCGCCAGCACGCCGGAGCCCGTGCCGACATCGAAGACGCGCATGCCGCCTTTGACGGCCGACTCGAGCTCGCGGATGCACATGGCCGTCGTCGGATGCGTGCCCGTGCCGAAGGCCGCGCCGGGGTCGAGGTCGATGACGATGTCGTCGGGGCTCGCCTCGTAATCCTCCCAGGCCGGCTTGATGACGATGAGGCCGCCGACTTTCTCCGTGTGGAAGTAGGCCTTCCAGTTGTCGGCCCAGTCCTCATCCTGGACCGTATGCCATTCAATCGGGCACGATCCCGCGTCGAAGCCGTCGACTTTCGCAAGGTCCCGGACGCGCTGCTCGAACGTGCGCAGGCGGTCGTCAAGCTCTCCGTCGACAGGCAGATACGCCTTGATCGTCACGATATTCGTCTGCTCGGCCTTCGGCAGATTGGAGTAGTCGAAAAGTCCACTGTCGATATAACTGTTGAATTCCTCTGGATCTTCAATGACCACGCCGGATGCACCGACGTCGTGGAAAATCTCCGCGATGAGTTCCGTCTCCTCATGTGATGTCCGGATACTGACTTCAGCCCATTTCAAAGCGCATCGTCCTTTCTTGTTCTAGGTCTTTCCATTATAGGGGATATGTCTGTAAAAAACAAGGTTATCCATCACTCGATGCGGACGGCATTGCCGATGCGCTCGCAGAGCTTCTCGATGTAGCGGCCGGCATAGCGGCTGAGCTTGATGTGCGCATGTGTCAGGTAGCCGATCTCCATGAAGTCGTCGACGAGCAGTGGCCGCGCGATGATCTCCTCGCCGTTGAGCTCTTCGTTGATGATGCCGCTCGAGATGGTGTAGCCGTCGAGGCCGATGAGCAGGTTGAAGAGCGTCGCGCGGTCCGTGACGACGATGTCCTTGCGCACGGGCAGCGTACTCTGGATCTCCTCTGCGTAGTAGAAGGCGTTGTGCGCCCCCTGCTCGTACGAGAGGCGCGGGTAGTCCGCGAGGTCCTCTAAGCGGACAGCCTCCTTTTCCGCAAGCGGATTCCTCTTGCTGATGAAGACATGCGGCTGCGCGCGGTAGAGCGGCGTGAAGCGCAGGCCGTGGTCGAGGATGGCCCGGCGGACGATTGTCTCATTGGCCGGATTGAGGTAGAGCACGCCGACCTCACTGCGCAGCGCGCCGACATCCTCGAGTATCTTGTAGGTCTCCGTCTCGCGCATGTGGAATTCGTATTCTCTCCCCCTGTACTCGCGCAAAAGGTCGACGAACGCTTCGACGGCGAACGAGTAATGCTGTGACGAGACGCAGAAGAGCTGCTTCTTCTTGCGCTTCTTGCCGTAGCGCTCGCGGATCATCGCCTCCTGCTCGAGCATCTGGCGCGCGTAGGCAAGGAATTCCTCGCCCTTGACCGTCAGCGTGATGCCTTTGTTCGTGCGCCGGAAAATCGTGATACCGAGTTCCTCCTCCAGGGCGTGTATGGCCGCTGTCAGGCTCGGCTGCGTGATGAAGAGGCGCTGTGCCGCTTCCGTGATGGAGCCAGACGAAGCCGCCTCGACGACGTAGCGCAGTTGATTGAGTGTCATGCCCATCCCCCCTTTTCTCTTACCATCATACCACGCATGCCACGGCAGGCGCAATCTTGCCATAGAGTGAATCTATGGCAAAGCGCCCGTTTTAAGTATTTTCCATCGCGCGCCTTTTGCGGTAAAGTAGAGCCATCAACCGATTCGGTCCACAAGAACAGAAGAGAACAACCAAGTTATCCGAGAGTCATCTCGTCAATCTATCAGGAGGCAATCATATGAGCAAGCATCTTTCCACACCATTCCGCTTCGATTACGTCGGCAGTTTCCTGCGTCCCGCAGCGCTCAAAGAAGCACGCCAGGAGTTCTCTGAGCACGCCATCTCGAGAGAGGCGCTCAAAGCCGTCGAAGACACGTGCATCCGCGAGCTCGTCGCCAAGCAGAAGGCGGCCGGCTACCACGTCATCACGGACGGCGAGTTCCGCCGCGCGACCTGGCACCTCGACTTCATGTGGGGCTTCCAGGGTGTCGCTCATCAGAAGACCGACAAGGGCGTCTGCTTCCACGGCGAGCCGGCTCTCATCGATGACACCTGGCTGACGGGCCCGCTCTCTGCCGAGAACCATCCGTTTGTCGAGCATTTCCGTTTCGTACAGGCGCTCACAGACGAGAACACAGTCGCCAAGCAGACCATCCCGGCACCGGCTCAGTTCTTCCAGCAGATGATCCTGCCCGACAACATCGAGCGTACGCGCAAGGTCTACGCGACAGATGAAGCGCTCATCGAGGCGATTGCTGCAGGCTACCACACCGTCATCCGCGACCTCTATGCGGCCGGCTGCCGCAACCTGCAGTTCGACGACTGCACCTGGGGCGTACTCGCCGCCGGCGGCAAGAAGGGCGGCAAATTCGCCTACGTCGAAGGCTCTGACCTCAAGAAGCTCGCCGAGCAGTTCGTGACGGTCAACAACCTGGCCATCGAAGGAAGCCCCGACGACCTCGTCATCAACACGCATGTCTGCCGCGGCAACTACCACTCCGTCTATTTCGCCAGCGGCGCCTACGACCCGGTTGCCGACCCGCTCTTCACGCGCGAGAACGTCAATGCCTACTACCTCGAGTTCGACGACGAGCGCTCCGGCGGATTCGAATGCCTCAAGGAAGTCACCCCTGGCAAGAAAGTAGTGCTGGGGCTCATCACAACGAAGCGCCCGGAGCTCGAAGACAAGGCTGCCATCATCGCGCGCATCCACGAGGCGGCCAAGTACGTGCCGCTCGAGGATCTCTGCCTGAGCCCGCAGTGCGGCTTTGCCTCCTGCGAGATTGGCAACAAGCTCACCGAGGAAGAGCAGTGGGCCAAGCTCGCCCTTGTCAAAGAGATTGCCGAAGAAGTCTGGGCATGACCGAGAACTAAAAAATACGGCTTTGCGATGTATTTCGCAAAGCCGTATTTTTATTTCTTGAAGAAGCGCTTGAGGTCGTCGAGGAAGCTCTTCTGCTCCGGATTGACCTTGTCGCCGCTGATCTCGCCGAACTCGCGCAGGAGCTCTTTCTGGCGCCCCGAGAGGTTCTGCGGCGTCAGTACCTTGATGTGGACGAGCTCGTCGCCGCGGCCCGAACCGCGCAGGAACGGGATGCCACGTCCCTTGATGCGCAGGACCTTGCCCGACTGGATGCCAGCCGGGATCTTGAGGTCGACGGGACCGTCGAGCGTCGGCACCTGTACCGAGCCACCGAGAGCGGCCTGCACGAAGGTGATCGGTACTTCGACGATGACGTCGTTGCCCTGACGCGTGTAGAGCTTGTGCGGCTTGACAAAGATGTAGACGTAGAGGTCGCCGTAGCCGCCGCCATTGCGGCCCGCCTCGCCGGCACCCGACAGGCGGACGCGCGACCCCTGGTCGACGCCCTTCGGGATATTGACCGTGACCTTCGACGTCTCGCGCTTGCGGCCCGTGCCATGGCAGTCCTTGCACGGCGTCTTGACGATCTTGCCCGTGCCGTGGCAGTGCTGGCACGTCTGCGTGCTCATCATGCGGCCAAAGGCCGTGTTGCGCACGACCTGCTGCTGGCCCGTGCCGTGGCAGTGCGGGCACGTCTCCGGGCTCGTCCCCGCCGCGGCACCAGAGCCGTGGCACGTCGGGCACTCGACCGTGCGCGGCACCTCGAGCTCCACCTTCTTGCCGAAGGCAGCCTCTTCAAACGTGATGGAGAGATCGTAGCGCAGGTCATTGCCGCGCTCCGGGCCCGGCTGACGCGCATGGCGGGCACCGGCACCGCCGAAGAACATGTCGAAGATGTCGTTGAAGCCGCCTTCGCCACCGCCGCCGAAGCCGCCGAAATCACTAAAGCCGCCGAAGCCGCCGGCTCCAGCGCCACTGAAGCCGCCCGTGCCGTCAAAGGCACCGGCGCCAAACTGGTCGTACTGCGCGCGTTTCTTCGGGTCCTTCAGGACATCGTAGGCTTCATTGATCTCCTTGAACTTCTCCTCTGCCTCTTTCGGGTTGTCCGGATTGAGGTCTGGATGATACTTGCGGGCCAGCTTCTTATAGGCACGCTTGATCTCCTTTTCATCCGCGCTCTTGTCAACGCCCAGCACTTCATAATAATCGCGTTTTTCGCTCACGTTGCACCATCCTTACAGAAAAATTGGGAGTCCAGAGGGAACCGCGTTAAGCGTCCCCCATAACTCCCAACCTTCAAACAATCATCTGCTTATTTCTTGTCGTCTTTGACTTCCGTGTAGTCCGCATCGACGACATCATCGTCATCTTTCTTCTGCTGCTGAGCGCCCTGGGCGTTCTCGGCACCAGCCTGCGCACCCTGCTGTGCACCAGCAGCCTGTGCCTGCTGATAAGCAGCAGCGCTGAGCTCATAGAGCGGCTTCTGCAGTTCTTCGGTTGCCTTCTTGATGGCTTCCGTATCGTTGCTCTTGATGGCCTCTTTGACCTTCTCGCAAGCAGCCTTGACTTCCGATACCTTGCCAGCATCTGCCTTGTCGCCGAGCTCCTTGATCGTCTTCTCTGCCTGATAGACGAGGTTGTCGGCGTTGTTCTTGGCGTCGATGGCTTCCTTCTGCTTCTTGTCCTCAGCCTCATGAGCCTTAGCTTCGTTGACCATGCGGTCGATGTCTTCCTTGCTCATGCCGCTGTCCGACTGGATCGTGATCTTCTGCTCTTTGCCCGTGCCGAGGTCCTTAGCGGAGACATGCACGATGCCGTTCGCATCGATATCGAAAGAAACCTCGATCTTAGGTACTCCGCGCGGAGCTGGCGGGATATCCGTGAGCTCGAAGCGGCCGAGTGTCTTGTTGCCGGCAGCCATCTCGCGTTCGCCCTGCAGAACGTGGATATCGACGGACGGCTGGTTATCGGCAGCCGTCGAGAAGATCTGGCTCTTATGCGTCGGGATCGTCGTGTTGCGCTCGATGATCTTCGTGCAGACACCGCCGAGCGTCTCGATACCGAGGGAAAGCGGTGTGACATCGAGGAGCAGGACATCCTTGACTTCACCGACGAGGACACCGCCCTGGATGGCAGCACCGACGGATACGCACTCATCCGGGTTGACGCCCTTCGACGGCTCTTTGTGCAGGATATTGCGGATGGCATCCTGGACAGCCGGGATACGGGAAGAACCACCGACGAGGATGATCTTGTCGATATCGTCAGCCGTGAGGTCTGCATCGGCCATGGCCTTGCGCGTCGGGCCCATCGTGCGCTCGACGAGGTCACTCGTGAGCTCATTGAACTTTGCGCGCGTCAGCGTGAGGTCGAGGTGTTTCGGGCCAGAAGCATCAGCCGTGATGAACGGCAGGTTGATGTTCGTCTGCGTCATGCTCGAGAGCTCGATCTTTGCCTTCTCGGCAGCTTCCTTGAGGCGCTGAGCAGCCATCTTGTCCTGCGAGAGGTCGATGCCGTTCTCCTGCTTGAACTCGCCGACCATCCAGTCGATGATCTTCTGGTCGAAGTCATCGCCGCCGAGGTGCGTATCGCCGTTCGTGGCCTGTACTTCAAACGTGCCCTCCGAGAGCTCGAGGATCGAGACATCGAACGTGCCGCCGCCGAGGTCGAATACGAGGATCGTCTCATCCTTGTCCTTGTCGAGGCCGTAGGCAAGTGCTGCAGCCGTCGGCTCGTTGACGATGCGCAGGACATCGAGGCCTGCAATCTTGCCGGCGTCCTTCGTCGCCTGGCGCTGGCTGTCGTTGAAGTAAGCCGGGACCGTGATGACGGCCTGCGTGACCGTCTCACCGAGGTATGCCTCTGCATCGCCCTTGAGCTTCTGCAGGATCATAGCCGAGATCTCCTGCGGCGTGTAGTCCTTGCCGTCGATCGTGACCTTGTAGTTCGGGTCGCCCATATGGCGCTTGATGGACGAGATCGTGCGGTCCGGGTTCGACACAGCCTGGCGCTTTGCCAGCTGGCCGACGAGGCGCTGGCCATCTTTCGTGAAACCGACAACAGACGGCGTGATGCGGCTGCCTTCCGGATTCGTGATGACGGTCGGCTCGCCGCCTTCCATGACGGATACGACGGAGTTCGTCGTACCTAAGTCGATACCAATTACTTTAGACATGGTAACATCCTCCTAAACTTTATGTAAAACTTGAATCATCTGGTTTATGCGATCAGGACGCTCAGTTGGAGACGACCTGGACCATGCTCGGTCGGATGACGCGGCCCTTGACCATGTAGCCCTTCTGGAGCTCCTGGGCAACCGTGTCGTCCTCTTTCTCGGGGTCTTCGACCCGCATGACGGCCTGATGGAAGTTCGGGTCGAACTTCTGGCCGATGGCCTCGATGTGCTCAAGGCCATTCTTCTTGAGGATTTCCTGGAACTGCGTGAAGATCATCTCGACGCCCTTCTGGAAGGCCTCCACATCCTTTGTCTCGGCCGCCATCGCGCGCTCGAAGTTGTCGAGCAGCGGCAGCATGTCTTTGCAGAAATTCTGCGTGACGACTGCGGAAATCCCTTCGCGTTCCTTCGCCGAGCGGCGGCGGAAATTGTCGAAATCGGCCTGGAGGCGCAGCAGGCGGTCTTTCTTCTCCTGAAGGTCTTTGTTCAGGCCGTCGACCTGGCCCTTGAGGGCCTCGATCTCTTCCTGCATCGCCGCATCTACTGCAGCAGCCTCTTCCGGAGCTTCTTCCTCGGAGCCCTCTGCAGCATCTTCCTGCGCGGCTTCCGCCTCGTCGATCTCCTGCTGCATCTCCTCCAGCTTCTGCTCATCCTTCTTCTTCATTTCATCTTTGATAAATGATGGCAAAACTATCACCTCTTCACTCTATTCCGGGAAACCTGCGGCCCTACCAGTGGAACCGCTTGATGACTTCTGTCAGATTGGAATTCATGTATTCGAGCAGGCTCATGGCCTTCGCGTATTCCATGCGCGTCGGTCCGAGCACTGCGATCGTGCCCAAGAGCTCACCATCGAGATGGTACGTCGCGGTGATGATGCTGCTGTCCTTGAAGTGGCTGTCCTCGTTCTCCTGGCCGATCGTGACCTCGAGACCGTCGCCCATGTGGGCGTGCAGCACATCCTTCATGAGCTCTTCCTTCTCGAGCACGAGGAGCGTCTCCTTGACCTTCTCCACATCGTGGAACTCCGGCTGCTCGAGCATCTGCGTCGTGCCGCCGAGGTAGAGGCGCTCCCGCTTGCCCGAATCGAGCGCCCTGTTGATGACCTCGAGGGCTGATTCGTAGAGCGGCTCATCCTGGATCTCATCGCGGATCTTCGCGAGCGCTGGATGGTCGATGGTCGAGAGCGTGTGGCCGGCAAGATTCTTGTTGATGACGCTAGCCATGCGCTGGAAGTCCTCGAAGCTCGAGCCATTCGGCATCTCGAGAATCTTGTTCTCGATGAAGCCCGCATCCGTCATGAGCACAGTGATGACGCGCCTGTCGTCGAGCGGCAGGAACTGCAGGCAACGGAAAGCCGCCTGTGTCATCTGCGGCGCGAGGACAAGAGAGACATTCTTCGTCACCTGCGAGATGATGCGCGCTGTCTCCTGGAACACCTCGTCAATGCGCTTGACGCGCGCCCTGTACCAGCGATTGATGAGCTCTTTCTCCTCGTCACTCACGGGCTTCGGGGGGATCAGGCCGTCTACATAGAAGCGATATCCCTTCGACGATGGGACGCGTCCAGAGGAGGTATGCAGCTGCTCGAGGTAACCTAGCATCTCGAGATCTGCCATCTCATTGCGGATGGTCGCCGGACTCACGCCGAGGTCGTACTTTCTCGCCAGTGTTCGCGAGCCGACCGGCTCGGCTGACTCGATGTAGTCGTCAACGATTGCCTGCAGCACGCGTTTCTTGCGCGCGTCGAGTTCGTCCTTCATCTGCATGCCCCTTCCTTCTGTTTTCATTCTCTGTTAGCACTCTATCTATCCGAGTGCTAACTTTGAATCTATAAAGAATATACACCGAAAAAAACAAAAAGTCAACACCTAAAAGTCAAAAAGTCAAAATTATTTTCGACTTTTTCCTCGCGCACGAAAAAAAGACTGCCGCAAGCGCGGCAGTCCCATCTTCCATCCTCTTTCAGTGGATATCCGTCAGTCACTTGGCCTGTTCAAAGGCATCTGCGACGGCAGCCTTGATCGTATCGTAGTCCTGGCCCGGCTGCGCCTCGTACACCTTGTGCCCCTCAATGAAGAGGCTCGGCACGTAGTAGTAGTCCTTGGCATACGCCTTGGCGAGCTCCGGCTGCTCGTTCTCGTCGATGATCTCGATCTCGACACCTGCATAGGCCGGCTGCTCAGCGCGCAGCTCCTCCACAGCCTGCGCGGCCTTGGCGCAGTACGGGCAGCCCTGCATCTTGATCATGGTGATTTTCTTCATGGGAATCGTCCTTTCTATCGCTATCCTTGCTCACGCACCGCCTTCGGCGCCGCTCTTCTGGCGCAGCCAGGCTGCGAGCACCTGCGCGTGGTTCTCCTGCTGGTTCTTCGCGGCGTAGAGCAGCGTCACATCCTGCGTCTCGAGCCACTTGCGGCAGCGCTCGGCAAAGGCCGCCGCGCCTTCGCTCGCCTCCAGTTCTTCGGCATAGCCCTCGCGGAATCCTGCAAAGGGCATCTCACCGCGATGGTAGAGTTTGCGCAGCTCCGGAGACGGCGTGATCTCCTTCGGCCAGGCATCGTAGGGCAAGTCGGCCTTGCGGATGCCGCGCGGCCAGAGGCGGTCGACGAGCACGCGCACGCCATCATCGGGCGATGGCACTTCGTAGACGCGCTTGAGACGGATTTCATGCATGAGCATTCGCTTCCTTTCATTACCTCTACCTTACCATCTGGCAGAGAAAGATTCCGTGACTCGAATCACAGAAGTCAGAGCAGGAATTCCTCAAAGGCCACGTTGCCGTACTTCATGCCCAGCTCTGTCAGCCGGACGCCTGCTGCATCCTCTGCGAGCAGTCCCTGGCGCTTGAGCTTGGCAATGGCATCTGCATAGATGGCGTCGAGCGGCACGCCGAATCTCTGCTCGAAGTGCCTGCGGTCGATGCCCCTTGCTGTGCGCAGGGCGAGGAAAGCGAATTCTTCCATGGCAATCTCGCGCGTCATCGCCTCTTCCTGCCGCCGCACGCCGCTCCCGCTGCGGATGCCCTCGATATAAGCGGGAATCTCCCGCACATTCTCGTAGCGCTGCCCCTCGAGATAGGAATGCGCCGCCGCGCCGATGCCAAGATACGGCACATCCTGCCAATACGAAAGGTTGTGGCGGCTCTCAAAGCCAGGCTTGGCAAAATTTGAGATCTCATAGCGCGCATAGCCGTGCTGCGGCAGGAACGATGTCATCGCATCGTACATCGCTTCGACCATGTCGTCATCGGGAAGAGACAGTTTCCCCATCTCCTGCATCCTGGCAAAGGCCGTGCCTTCCTCAAGCTGCAGTCCGTAAATCGAGATGTGCTCCGGCTGCAGGGAAACCATCGTCTCAAGGTCATGCATGAGCATCGCCTGCGTTTCGCCCGGCAGTCCGTAGATGAGATCCATGCTGACATTGCGGAACCCCGCTGCGCGCGCGAGCTCCATCGCCTCTCTTGCCTGCGCGCCCGTGTGGATGCGGCCGATGCGTTTCAGGAGTGGATCGTCAAAAGTCTGCACGCCGAATGAGAGGCGGTTGACGCCGCCCGCGCGCAGGAGAGCGAGCTTTGCTTCATCGATGGTCCCCGGATTGCACTCCACCGTGAATTCCGGCCTCTCCTCCTCGTCAATGCCTTCCCAGGCAAATGTTTCAGAAATGGCCTGCAAGATCTGCTCGAGCAGAGCCGCATCGAGCACGCTCGGCGTGCCGCCGCCCATGTAGATGGTCTGCGGCCTGCCCCACTTCTCCCGATAAAGGACGCCCTGCTCCGCGAGCTCGCGGCACAGGGCGTCCGTGTAATCTGCCTCATAGCGCTCCCGCCCGGCAAAGGACGGGAAGTCGCAATAAAAGCACTTCTGGCGGCAGAACGGGATGTGGATGTAGAGGCCCCATCGCTGTTTCCTCATCGTGTTCTCCATCAGTCGATCTTCAAGATGGCCATGAAGGCTTCCTGTGGCACTTCGACGCTGCCGACAGCCTTCATGCGCTTCTTGCCTTCCTTCTGCTTCTCGAGCAGCTTGCGCTTGCGCGAGATATCGCCGCCGTAGCACTTCGCGAGCACATCCTTGCGGCGGGCGCGCACGTTCTCGCGCGCGATGACCTTCGAGCCGATGGCCGCCTGGATCGGAATCTCGAACATCTGCTGCGGGATGATCTCCTTGAGCTTGGCGGCGAGCTGGCGGCCGCGCGAAGCGGCGCGGTCCTTGTGAACGATGGTCGAGAGCGCATCGACAGGATCGCCGTTCAAAAGGATGTCGACCTTGACGAGCTTCGACTCCTTGTAGTCCGCGAGCTCGTAGTCGAGCGAGGCGTAGCCGCGCGTCGCCGATTTCAAACGGTCGAAGTAGTCGAAAATGATCTCGTTGAGCGGGATGTGGTACGTGATCATGACGCGGTTCGTGTCAAGGTAGTCCATGCCCTTGAACTCGCCGCGCTTATCCTGCGAGATCTCCATGACGGCGCCGACGAAATCGTTCGGCACGATGACCGTCGCCTTGACGTACGGCTCCTCGATGTGCTCGATCTCCGTCTGCGGCGGCAGTTCGGCCGGGTTGCTGACCTTGATCATCGTGCCGTCCGTCTTGTAGACGTGATAGATGACGGACGGTGCCGTCGTGATGAGCTTGAGGTTGTACTCGCGCTCGAGGCGCTCCTGGATGACATCCATGTGCAAGAGGCCGAGGAAGCCGCAGCGGAAACCGAAGCCGAGTGCAACAGACGTCTCCGGCTCAAAGACGAGCGCCGCATCGTTGATCTGCATCTTCTCGAGCGCGTCCTTGAGGTTGTCGTAGTCCGAGCTCTCGACAGGGTAAAGGCCGCAGTAGACCATCGGGTTGACGCCGCGGTAACCCGGCAGCGGCTCAGCAGCAGGGTTCTCCGCATACGTGATCGTGTCGCCGACGCGCACATCGCGCACATCCTTGAGGGAGCCCGCGACGAAGCCGACTTCGCCGACATCGAGGTAGCCGAGGTCGACGGGCTGCGGCTTGAAGCAGCCGACGTCGGTAACCTCAAAGACCTTGCCCGAGTTCATGAGCTTGAGCTTCATGCCCTTCTTGATGTGGCCCTGCACGACGCGGATGTGGGCGATGACGCCCTTGTAGGAGTCAAAGAACGAATCGAAGATCAGGGCCTGCAGCGGCGCGTTCTCATCGCCCTCCGGCGCGGGGATGTAGTCGACGATCGAGTCGAGGATCTCCTCGATGCCGACGCCCGTCTTAGCCGAAGCCAGCACAGCATTTGACGTGTCGAGTCCAATGACGTCTTCAATCTCTTTTTTGACGCGTTCCGGATCGGCACTCGGCAGGTCGATCTTGTTGATGACCGGAATGATCTCGAGGTCATGCTCGAGCGCCATGTAGACGTTCGCAAGCGTCTGCGCCTCGACGCCCTGCGCCGCATCGACGACGAGCAGCGCGCCCTCGCAGGCCGCCAAGCTGCGCGAAACCTCATACGTAAAGTCGACATGGCCCGGCGTGTCGATGAGGTTGAGCTCGTACTCCTCGCCGTCCTTGCCCTTGTAGTTCAGACGCACCGTCTGCGACTTGATGGTGATGCCGCGCTCGCGCTCGATGTCCATGTTGTCGAGGACCTGCGCCTCCATCTCGCGCTTCGAAAGTGTCCCCGTATATTCAATCAGACGGTCCGCAATCGTCGATTTTCCATGGTCAATATGGGCAATGATGGAAAAGTTGCGGATGTTCTTGTTCTGCATGTTCATTTTCCTTTCAATATTCACGTCGTGCTAATCGAAAATATTATACCATTCCCAAGGCTTCTCCTGCAAGAAAAGCAAAGAAATGGTTGCTTTTTCACTTGGCCCATGATATTATACTTAGGTAACGACATTAATTAAGGGGGTGAACTACTTGCCGAATATCAAAGCATCTATCCTGAGTGTGAAATCCGACGCTAAGCGCCATGCAAAGAACGCTGCCGAGAAGTCCCGTGTACGCACTGCTTCCCGCCGTGTCCTCGATGCTGTTGAGGCTGGAAACGCTGATGAAGCGAAATCCCTCCTTACGGTTGCATGCAAGACGATCGACCAGGCCGCTGCAAACAAGGTTTATCACAAGAACGCTGCTGCCCGCAAAAAGTCCCGTCTGGCTCGCAAGGTCAACGCACTGGCTAAATAATCTTTGCAGATAAGATAGAAAAGGCCCGCTCTTCGGAGCGGGTCTTTTTCGTGTCTCAAGATATGTCTCAGATCATCGCGATGGCCGAGCGCACGACTTCCGGCAGCGGCAGCACAAAGTGGAACACCGTGTAGAAGTGGATGGCACTGCCGCCCATGACGAAGAGATGCCAGATGACATGGCTGTACGGCAGGCGGCGCGCCAGGTAGAAAATCGCGCCGACCGAGTAGCAGAGGCCGCCCGCGACAAGCCACCAGATGGCCTCCAACGGCAGCGTCTCCAAGAGCGGCTTGACCATGAAGACAGCAAACCAGCCCATGGCGAGGTAGCAGATCGTGCGCACGATGCGAAAGCGCTTCGCGGCAAAGCACTGGAAGACAATGCCGACGAGCGCCATGCCCCAGACGAGGCCGAAGATGGTCCAGCCGAAGCTGCCGCGCAGCGGGATCAGCGCAAACGGCGTGTAGTTGCCCGCAATCAGCACGAAGATGGCCGCATGGTCGATGACCTTGAAGACCGACTTGACCTTGCGGTTCGTGAAGCTGTGGTAAAGCGTCGAAGCGAGATACAAGAGGATCAAGGAGATGCCGTAGACGAGGCAGCTCGTCGTGTGCCAGACGCCATCGCCGGCATAGTAGACCAGCATGCCGATGAGTGCCGCTACCGCGAGTGCCGCGCCCACGCCATGCGTGACCGCATTGAGTATCTCTTCTAGTGTGACAGGTGCCTTGAGTGCAGCTGTTTGTTCCATTGTGAAAGCCTCCCCTCTCATGCGAGGATAATATGATTCGACTCTCCCATTATCCGTCATTTCCTGTCTGTTGTAAACCTGCAGGAGAGGCTCTGCGGGAGCGCATGGCGGCGCATCAAGCCGCTACTGGCCAGTGGATTGCGCGCGCTCCTTCTGGAACGATGACTGCTGCATTGTAGGCCAGGCTCAGGCGCGTCGCCTCCTCGACCTCCTCGGCGGAAGAAGCCGGATTGCGGCGGATCTCATAGACCGCATGCGATGCCTGCTTGACCGCAAACGACTGCGGCGTGTGGAACTGGAGCTCGACGCGCACGCCGGAGGGGCTCACGAGATGGACATTGACGCCCTGATAGAATTTTCCGCCCCAGGCATTGCGGAACTTCTCGACGCGATAACCCTTTTCGGTAAGGGAAGCCATGGCCTGCGGCACCATCGCGCTGTAATCTGCATCGGAGCAGGTCAGCGTGTAGCGCAAGACATCGCTGATGCCGGCAGCTGCAGCTGAAAGGCTCACCTGGTCTTCATCGGCATCGCTCACGATCTTGCGCGCCAGACTGTCCATGCTCTTGAGGCGGTAATCAAGGCCCTGCAGCTTGGCCGATGAACGCTCCAGCGTCCGCATGTCCGCTGTGACATCCGGCTCTGCCGCAGCAGCGCGGCGCAAGAGCGCCAGGGCGAGCAGGCGGCTTTTCTCCCGGCGCGTGAGCTTCTTGTCACCGCGCAGCTGACGAAGATCTGCCGCATCCGAGGCCGTCACTGCCGAGGCCAGGCTCTCTTCCGGATCGATTGGCGCCGCATACGTCGGCAGCGTATGGATGGGCGCCAGCACAGCCATGACCATCATGACTGCGGCCGTCAGGCTGCGCATCCATTTGCCCGCTCCCGTGATGCGATGCGAGAAATGCTCGGGCTCGAATTTGCGGAACGACCGCTTGAGAAGGTGTCCTCTCTTGCCCGTCTCGGTGAACGTCTCTCTATGTGTTTCTGTGACTTCTTGTCCTGCTTTCATGGGAATCCCCTCCAGACGATGTCTGCTACTACGTCTTTTCTTCTTACACCTTCATCATACAGGACGAACCTTGAAAACAACTGATTGCCTCTGAAAACTATATGAAAATAGAAAAAATCAGCCGAAAAAACAGCTGATTTTTTATCATTCACCCTGCCAGAAGCGCGCCTGCACGATGCGGAGGCGGACAGAGAGGAAGATGGCGCCGAGCGCAATGCCGATGATCAGGCCGCACCAGTAGCCATATGGACCGAAAGCAGTGAAATTCGCCATAGCCCAGCCTGCCGGCAGGCCGATGACCCAGTACGAGATGACCGCGAGCAAGAATGTCACGTGGACATCCTTGTAGCCGCGCAGCGCTCCCTGCAGAGGAGAATCGACACTGTCGGTCAGCTGCAGGAAAACGGCGAAGACGAGGAAGACGACCAAGAGCTCCTGCACCTCCGGGCTCGATGTGTAGAGCGCTGCAATCGTCTCGCGAAACTGGACGAGCAGGATGGCCAGACTGCCCTCGAACAAGAAGGTCAGAAGCCGTCCGAGGCGGATGTAAGCGGCCGCTTCCCCGCTGCGCCCTGCGCCAATCTCAAAGCCCACGAGAATGGTCAGCGTCATGCTGGCCGACAGCGGGATCATGTAGACGAGCGTCGTGAAGTTCATCGCAGCCTGATGCGCCGCGACGACGGTCGTGCCGTAGACCGTCATGAAGAGGCCGACAGCACTGAAGATGCTCATCTCGCAGAACATCGTGCTGCCGATCGGGATGCCGAGTGCGAGCGCGCGCTTCCACTCCGCAAGGTCAGGCCGCGGCAGGCTGCGGAAGACATGGTAGCTGCGGAACGGCTCAATGGTCAGGACCACGAGCACATTGAGCAGGAAGTTCAGCGAGAAAGCGATGGCCGAGCCGATACCCGCACCGATGCCGCCGAAGGCGGGGATTCCCCAGGCACCGTAGATGAAGATATAGTTGGCCAGGACGTTTATGGGTACCGTCACGAGCGTGATGATCATCGTCAGGCGCGTGCAGCCATGTGCATCGATGAGGTTGCGCAGGACACCGGCGAGGAAGATCGGCACGATGCCGACGGCAATGGCAAGGAGATAACCCGCGGCGACCTGCCTGACCTTCGGCTCCAGTGCGAGAACGTCCAGGATGGCGGGCACAAAGAAGATGCCGAGCAACAGGAAAACACCCGCCAGGCCCAACGACCAGTAAAAGCCCTGGCGCACGACAAAGTCGATGCGCTCGCGCTTGCCCGCCCCGTGGAGCTGTGCGACAATGGGCGTCAGGACCGAGATGATGCCGAGAAATGAGCCGAAGAACGGCATGAAGAGATTCGAGCCGACTGCAACGCCCGCGAGGTCCTGCTCACTGACATGGCCCGACATGACCGTGTCGAAGAAGCCCGTTGCCGTCAGGGCGATCTGCGTGACGAAGATCGGCAGCAGGACCGAGAAGAAGCGCTTTGCCTTCGTCCGATAGGACGGATAGGCCCGGTTTGTCAGACTGTCCCTCATTGCTCATCCTTGCGCAGGCAGCAGTTCTTGTATTTCTTGCCGCTGCCGCACGGGCACGGGTCATTGCGGCCGACCTTGGCCTTGTGCACCTGATTGAACGGGATGACGCGCCCCTCGCCCGTCATGGCCATGAGTTCTTCCGGCGTGTGGCCCTTGAGCTGCCAGAGGCGCGTCGCATTGTTGAGTGCGGCCAGAGGCGCGAGGATGGCCTCTGCCTTGTCCTCGTCCTGCATGAGACGAAGGTCCTCCAGGTATTCGACAGCCTCCTGCATCGTGCCGCCGTTCTGGAGCAGGATGGTGATCTCACCGGTGATGTCGGCCGCTTTCATGACATCGCAGCCGTGTTCCTGCATGAAGAACTGGATAAGAGCCCGGCAGGCAGGCGTGTCCGGCGTGTAGGAATCCGCACCGGCAGCCCATGCCTCTGCGCGCGTGAGTGCGGCAAAATCGAGATCCGAGCGGCGCAGCTGCTCATCCTCGAGCGCGTCCTCATCGATCAGCGTGTAGTACTTGACGCCCTGCGGCAGCGCCACGACCGTGTTCTTCCAGCAGGAAGCGTTGAGCATGATGCCGACAAAGTCCATGAAGGAGAGCGCCTGTGCCCGCTCCGCCTCGAGGTACGAGACGACGCGCTCGAAGAGCTGCTCGTAATTGAGATAGCCGCAGGCGTAGAGGATGCCGGCCGCAAAGCGCGCCACCTCCGTGTTCAGCAGCACTCTGTCATGGAAGCCCTGCGTGTCCATCTGCCCAAAGACCGCAAGCACCTCTTCCGGCATATACCAGACGAGCTTCTCGCCCGACTTGCCGCAGGAGAGGAAGCCGAGGCCGCGCAGGTAGTCGAGGCGGTCGTCTTCATCGCTGAGCGACTCGGACTGGCCGCCATTTGCAGCAAAGTCGCGGAAGAGATTGTACTCATCCTCCAGGAGCGACATCATCCAGCGCTCGGCAAAAGACGTGATGGCCGGGCAAAGGCGCTCAGCGAGCTCCGCCTTCTTCAGCGAGCTCACCCCCGTCACATTGAGGTTGAAGCGAATGTCGTCGAGCTCCGCCTTCGTCATCGCCGTCAGCATGGCCGTCAGCGTCCTCTCTTCTGGGAGCTTGTGGCGGTACAGCTGCTTCCTGCGCGCCTCCGCGCCCTCTTGCATCATCTGCTCCAGGCTCTCCTCCGGCTCCACAGCCGTCTGTCTCATATCGTGTTCCAAAAAAAGATCCTCCTCTGTTCTCTCGATTCTCTCTGTTTTCTCTGTTCTTTCAAGCCAAAAGGACAGGGATGCCTTGAATCCCTGTCCAAAATCGTTATCCGGCCGCTGCTTTGGCAGCTGCCAGTCATCAGCCAAAGTAGTCGGCAATGCCGTCGGCGATGCCCTGCGCGGCCTTCTGGATGCCCTCTTCGCTGTTGAGCAGCTGCTCTTCCTGCGGATTCGAGATGAAGGCCACCTCGACGAGCGTCGCCGGCATGTCTGTGTGCTTGACGACGTAGAAGTTACTGCTCTGCGTGCCGCGGCTCTGCGTGCCGATCTGGTCGATGACACCCTGGCGCACCTTGTCCGCGAGGTCGCGCGAGCGCTGAGAGCCGAGCGAGTAGTAATAGCCCGTCGTGCCCTTGGCCGCGCTGCTCGAGAACGAATCCATGTGGATGGAGATGAAGATGTCGGACTTCGTGTTGTTCGCGACATCACAGCGCGCCTGCAGTTCCTCGATATCCGAGGCATTCGCGCCCTTCGGCGAGACTTCCGTATCTGTCGTGCGCGTCATGTAGACCGTCGCCCCCTCTGCCACGAGCAGGCGCCTCAGCTCATTGGCGATGCGCAGCGTCACGCTCTTCTCCATGACGCCCGTCGGGCCGATAGCGCCGGAGTCGTTGCCGCCATGGCCAGAATCGATCGTGATTTTGCGGCCCTTGAGCCCCGTCAGGGCGGCGATGTCGGCATCCGTGTCATCTGTGATGACTGGCTGCGCATTGCTTTGATTGCTGTTACCTGTGTCCTTGCCCGCATCCGCCGTCTGTGTGCCCGTGCCAGCAGCATCCTTGGCCGGGCCGTCGATATCTTCGCCAGCCGAAGGCTTTGCGGCCGGCTTTGACTCAGGCTTTGTTGCCGGTTTTGCTGCCGGAGCACTTGTTGCGTTCGAGCTGCTCGGAGAGTCAGACGGCTTCACCGAAGGCTGCGTCACAGGAGATGTCGTTCCCTGCGTGCTGGGCGTCGGCTTCTTCTGCACATCCGGCACAGCGATCACAGCCTTCGAGCTGTCACTCAGGTTGCCGAAATCGAGCACGACGCGGCCCGGCACCGTGCCGCCCTTCAGTGGAAATATCTTGTAGTTGCTGCTGCCGACCTTATTCTCGACGACGAGGCGCACCGTGTTCTTGTTGAACTGGCCGATGCGGATATCGTTGACAAAGCGGCTGCTCACCGAAATCTCCCGCTTGACCTTTGCAGAGAGCCAAGCTCCCTGTATGTCGACGATGACGCGGTCGGGGTTCTTCAGCGTCATCGTCGTGTAGCGGACCGGCTTGCTCGCATCGACGACGATGCGTATCTTATCCGAGCCGCTGTTGACGCGTACTGCCGTAATCTCAGCCATACCGCTCACGCGCTCGCTGAAATCAGACGCAGCCGCCGAAACGCCTGCCATCGGCAGCACCATGACAGCGATGACAGACAACAAGAACAGTATGCGCTTCATAAGATTCCTCCCCATTCCATGCACGTGCCGCGGTCCATGCGAACCGAGCGCCATGCAGACATTCTACGTTTTATTATCGCCGCTAATCCTGAAAAAATCAAGAAAATGTCTGCAGCCCCACGCAAAAAAAGGAGCGATTGCTCGCTCCCCATGGATTTTGCTGCTCAAAGCATGTTCTGCAGGAATGCCTTCGTGCGCTCCTCCTTCGGATGCGCAAAGAACGATTCCGGCTCGCCCTGCTCGACGATCGTGCCGTCGGCCATGAAGATGACCTGGCTGGCTGCCTCGCGGGCAAACGCCATCTCGTGCGTGACGACGACCATCGTCATGCGCTCCTCTGCGAGCTCCCGCATCGTCTTCAAGACCTCACCCGTGAGCTCCGGATCGAGCGCCGAGGTCGGCTCGTCGAAGAGCATGATGTCGGGCTTCATGCAGAGGGCGCGCGCAATGGCCACGCGCTGCTGCTGGCCACCCGAGAGCTGTGACGGATAGTAATCCGCGCGGTCCGCGAGGCCGACCTTCTCCAGAAGTTCCTTGGCATACGGCAAAATCTCCGCCTTCTTCATGCCCTTGACCTGGATGGGCGCCTCGATGAGATTCTCGAGCACCGTCATGTGCGGGAAGAGGTTGAACTGCTGGAAGACCATGCCCGTATGCGAGAGAATCTCCCGCGTCTTGGCAGCATCGGTGTACTCTGCCGTGCCGTGCTCATCCGTATCGGCCAGGAACTCGCCCTCGATCTCGATGGAGCCCGAGTCAATCGTCTCGAGCTTGTTGATGCAGCGCAGGAGCGTGCTCTTGCCCGAGCCGGACGGCCCGATGATCGCGAGGACCTCGCCGCGGCGGACCTCCACATCGATGCCCTTGAGCACAGCGAGGTCGCCGAACGACTTGTGGATATCGTGCATGCGCAGCATGACCTGCGCTTCATTACTTATCGTATTTGCCATAGTAGGCCTCCAATCTCTTGAACATCCAGGTCAGGACAAACGTCATCGCGAGATAGAAGATACCGGCGATGAGGAACGGCGTCATGTCAAATTCGCGCTGCACGATCGTGCGGGCAACGCGCAGCAGGTCGTTCATCGCGAGGATGTAGATGAGCGACGTATCCTTGACGAGGTTGATCGTCTCATTCGAGACAGGCGGCAGGACGATGCGGATGACCTGCGGCAGGATGATGCGACGCATCGTCTGCGTGTAGTTCATGCCGAGCGTCTTCGCGGCCTCGTACTGCCCCTTCGGCACCGACTGGATACCCGCGCGGAAGATCTCCGCGAAGTACGCCGCGTAGTTCAGCGTGAAAGCCAAGAGGGCCGCCGCGATGTCCGGCAGGCGGATGCCGATCATAGGCAGCGCAAAGTAGACGAAGAGCAGTTGCAGCATCAGCGGCGTGCCACGCATGAGCCAGATGTAGAACTCCATGAAGGCGCTGAGCGGCCGCAGCTTCGAGAGCCTCCCCAGTGCGGCCAGCATGCCGAGCGGCAATGCGATGACCAATGTGATGAAGAAGATCTCGAGCGTGATCTCGGAGCCCTCCAACATCTGTAATATCGTATTGAGCAGATTATCCATCGTTTAATTCTCCCTTGCGGATGTTCCTTTAGTCTGGCAAAGTATTAACATATTCTCCATTGTACAAAAAAAGGCTTGACGAATCAAGCCTTTTTAGAGAGAGAGCTGTATTATTTCGTGATGTCCTTGCCGAACCACTTCTCGGAAATCTTCGCGATCGTGCCGTCGGCCTTCATCTCGTTGAGGACCTTCTGGACATCGTCGCGCAGCGCCGTGTTGTCCTTGGCGAAGGCGATGCCGAACTCGCTGACCGGGCCGACTGCGACATCGACGGCATCGATGGTGTCCGGATGCTTGCTCATGTAGTAGCGGCCGACAATCTCATCGCCGACGACGGCATCCACACGGCCATTCTCGAGGTCCATGAAGGCCGTTACGAAATCCGAGTACTTCTTGACTTCCTTGACATCCTTCTTGAAGAATTCCGTCTTGTCCATGTACTCCTCAGCCGTCGAAGCGCTCTGCGTACCGACGACCTTGCCGGCCAGGCTCTTCTCATCTGTGATGTCCGTGCGGCCCTTCTTCACGAAGATGATCTGGCGGTTGTCCATGTACGGGTCGGAGAACAGCATGTTCTCTTTGCGCTTCTCGGTGATGTCGAGGCCATTCCAGAGAACGTTGACGCGGCCGCTCTTGAGCTCTGCTTCCTTGCTCGACCAGTCGATGGCCTTGAACTCGACCTCGCGGCCCAGTCGCTTCGACGCTTCCTTTGCAAGATCGACATCGAAGCCCGTGATCTCGTTGTTCTCGTCCTTGAAGCCCATCGGCGGGAAATTGTCGTCAAGGCCGACGATGATCTTGCCCTTGTCGCCGGAGCCCGAACCGCTGTCCGCTGCCTTCTGGCCGCCGCAGCCCGTCACAAAAGCAGCCGTCATGACTGCCGCCATTCCCAATGCCAGTAACTTCTTCCACTTCATATGTCATCTCTCCTCATTCAGTTCTTTATCTTGCTAAAGTGTTAACATGATGTTATTATACGGAATCCCCCTCTGCTTGTCAAGCATTTCCTGATTTTTATCGTCAATAACAGCGATTTTGAATACATGATACGTTATATTTATCTTAAAATGCATGAAAACTATTGCTTATTTTCTCAACTTGACGTATGATAGGGGCAAACAAAGGAGCTGACCGGACTCGTTCCGGTTTTGCTTTTATTCACATTTGTGAAAAAAATAACGTTAATAGTCAAATGAGCGCTCAATTGACGATAGGTTGTCGACTTTCCCGCTCGACAACAGGAAAACCACGCGCTTCATTTGCATGATATGACTTTATGACGTCTGAGGAGGATCTATATGAAGAACATTCGCAAGATCTTGGTGCCGAACCGCGGCGAGATTGCCATCCGCATTTTCCGCGCCTGCCACGAGATGGGCATCCGCACGGTCGCGGTCTACTCGAAAGAAGATGTCCTGTCGCTGCATCGCAGCCGCGCCGATGAAGCGTATCTCGTCGGCAAGGGCAAGAAGCCAGTCGATGCCTACCTCGACATCGAGGACATCATCCGTATCTGCAAAGAGCACGATGTCGATGCCATCCATCCGGGCTACGGCTTCCTCTCCGAGAACGCACAGCTGGCCAAGCGCTGCGAGGATGAAGGCATCATCTTCATCGGCCCGAAAGTTGAGCACCTGCAGATGTTCGGCGACAAGGTCAACGCGCGCATCCAGGCAGAGCGCGCCGACATCCCGATGATCCCGGGCACGAACGGTGCCGTCAAGGATTTCGCTGAGGTCAAGGCCTTCGCTGAGCGCGTCGGCCTGCCGGTCATGATCAAGGCCATCAACGGCGGCGGCGGGCGCGGCATGCGCCGCGTCGACCGCATGGAAGACCTCAAAGAGGCGTACGATGAGGCGCGCTCGGAGGCCAAGCGTGCCTTCGGCGATGAGGATGTCTACGTCGAGAAGTGCATCCTAAACCCGAAGCACATCGAAGTGCAGATCATGGGCGATGAACACGGCAATGTCATCCACCTCAATGAGCGCGACTGCTCCATCCAGCGCCGCCACCAGAAAGTCATCGAGATGGCACCGGCATGGTCGCTGCCGAAGAAGCTGCGCCAGAATATCTGCGCTGCTGCGCTGAAGATCATGAAGAATGTCCACTACGTCAACGCCGGCACAGTCGAATTCCTCGCCGACCAGGATGAGAAGCACTTCTACTTCATCGAAGTCAATCCGCGCGTCCAGGTCGAGCACACGGTCACGGAGGCCATCACGGACGTCGATATCGTCAAGACGCAGATCCTCGTCGCCGAAGGACATGCCCTCTCCGATCCGGAGATCGGCATCAAGAGCCAGGCAGACATCCCCTGCAACGGCGTGGCCATCCAGTGCCGCATCACGACAGAAGATCCGCAGAACAATTTCATGCCGGATACCGGCAAGATCAATGACTACCGCAGCGGCGGCGGCCCGGGCATCCGCCTCGATGCCGGCACGGCCTACACGGGCGCCATCATCACGCCGTACTACGATTCCCTGCTCGTCAAGGTCACCGCACATGCCAACAACGCCAAGGAGACGATTTCCCGCATGCTGCGCTGCCTCGATGAATTCCGCATCGGCGGCGTCAAGACGAATATCTACTTCCTCAAGAACATGCTGCTCGACAAGAATTTCCAGGAGGGCAGCTGCAACGTCAACTACATCGACCATCATCCGGAGCTTCTCAACGACCCGCAGGTCATCGACGAACCGGCGGCCGGCCTGCTCGCCTACATCGGCGAAGTGACGATCAACGGATTCCACGGCGATGGCGCAAATCCGAAGCCACGCTTTGAGACGCCGGTCAAACTCGACGCCGATGATGAGACCTGCCCGTCCGGCACGCGGCAGCTCCTGCAAAAGCTCGGCCCTGAGAAATTCTCGAAGTGGATCCAGGACCAGAAGCAGGTACTCCTCATGGATACGACGTACCGCGATGCCCATCAGTCCCTGCTCGCCACGCGCATCCGCACGCGCGACATCATGCAGGCCATCCACTACACGGCCTGCAAGGTCCCGCAGATCTACGCCTTTGAGGACTGGGGCGGCGCGACGTTCGATGTCGCCTACCGTTTCCTCGACGAGGACCCGTGGGAGCGCCTGCGCAAGATGCGCGAGGCTGCGCCGAACATCCTGTTCCAGATGTTGACGCGCGGCGCCAACACCGTCGGCTACACGAACTATCCGCCTGAAGTCGTGCGCCAGTTCCTCGCCCTCGCGGCCAAGAACGGCGTCGATGTCTTCCGCATCTTCGACTGCCTGAACCAGCTCGACCACATGACGCTGTCGATTGACGAAGTCCGCAAGCAGGGCAAGCTCGCGGAGACGGCCTTCTGCTACACGGGCGATATCCTTGACGATGGCCGCCAGAAGTACACGCTGAAGTACTACACGAATCTCGCCAAGGAGATGGAAAAGGCCGGTGCCAACATCATCGCCATCAAGGATATGGCCGGCCTCCTGAAGCCAGAAGCGGCCTACACCCTGATCTCGGCCCTCAAGGATGCCGTCGACCTGCCGATTCACCTGCACAGCCACGAGGGTGGCGGCTGCACGCTCTACACCTACGCCAAGGCGGCAGAGGCCGGTGTCGACATCGTCGATGTCGCCACGAGCGCCCTCTCCAACGGCACGAGCCAGCCGTCCATGACGGCCTTCATCCAGGCGCTCTCCAACAACCCGCGCCAGCCGCAGATGGACATCGAGGAACTCGAGACGATTGACCGCTACTGGCAGATCGTCCGCGCCTACTACGCGGGTGTCGACGGCAAGATGACGAGCCCGAACACGACGGTCTTCCAGCACGAGATGCCTGGCGGTCAGTACACGAACCTGCGCCAGCAGGCGAAGGGCGTCGGCCTCGGCGACAGATGGCCGGAAGTCTGCCGCATGTACGCCAAGGTCAACGAGATGTTCGGCGATGTCATCAAGGTCACGCCGTCCTCGAAGGTCGTCGGCGACATGACGCTCTTCATGGTCCAGAACAACCTGACCGAGAAAGATATCTACGAGCGCGGCGAGACGATGGACTTCCCGAAATCCGTCGTCGACTTCTTCGACGGCAAGCTCGGCGTCCCCTACGGCGGCTTCCCCGAGAAGCTCCAGAAGATCATCCTCAGAGGCGAGCAGCCGCACCTCGAGACGCCGCCCGCCCCGATCGACCAGGAGAAGGTCACGCAGGACATGAAGGCCCTGCGCATGCCGGAGACGGAAGAGGCGCGCTCGAGCTACTGCATCTACCCGAAAGTCTACAAGGACTACATCCAGCGCTACCATCAGTACGGCGACCTTTCCATCCTCGACACGCCGACGTACTTCTTCGGCATGAAGCCGGGCGAGGAGAGCTGGCTGCGCATCGGCGGCAAGATGGTCCTCATCCGCATGAACTACATCACGCCGCCGTCGGATGATGGCTTCCGCGAGATCCAGTTCGAGGTCAACGGCATGCCGCGCGAGATCCGCGTGCGCGATAAGGCCGCTTCGGAAGGCGCGGCGATCATCCGCCAGGCCGACCCGACTGTCCCGGGCGAAGTAGCCGCTACGCTCTCTGGCTCTGTCCTGCGCCTCATCGCAGCGAAGGGCGACGTCGTCAAGAAGGGCGACCCGCTGATGGTCACGGAAGCCATGAAGATGGAGACGACCATCACGGCACCGATTGATGGCATTGTCCAGGAAATCTGCGTTGCAGCAGGAAGCCGCATCAGCTCCGGCGATCTGCTCGCCATCATCGAATGATCCCTGCCGATCCCAACATGCAAAAAGCTCCGCACAGATGTGCGGAGCTTTTTTGTATTCACTCGTAGCGAAGTGCCTCGATCGGATCGAGCCGCGCAGCCTTGCGCGCGGGGTAAATGCCGAAAAAGAGGCCGATGGCCACCGAGAAGGTGAACGACAACAGGATGGGAGAAAGCGTGATCGTGGTCTGGACAAGCCCCGTGCTCGCGATGAGATACGAGGTGCCGCAGCCTACGACAATGCCGATGAGGCCGCCGACTATGCCGAGCACCATCGACTCAATCATGAACTGCATCATGATATTCTGGAACGTTGCCCCGAGCGCCTTGCGTATGCCGATCTCGCGCGTGCGCTCCGTCACCGACACCATCATGATGTTCATGATGCCGATGCCGCCGACGAGCAGCGAGATGCTCGCGATAGCGCCAAGGAGGATCGTCATCATCGCCGTCGACTGATTGACCGACGCGATGATGCTGGCCGTATTCTGCACGTGGAAGTCATCTTCCTTGCCGGCTGTGATGCGGTGGCGCTGGCGCAGGAGCGTCGTGATCTCCTCCTGCACCTGGTCGATCTTCTGCGTGTCCGTCGCCTGCAGGCTGATGGACTGCACATAGGTGATGCCCATCATGCGTTCCTGAGCCGTGGTCAGCGGGATGTAGATCACATCGTCCTGATCCTGGCCAAAACCGGAGCTTCCCTTGGAGGCCAGGATGCCGATGACCTTGAACGGCTGGTTCTTGATGCGGATGTTCTTGCCGACCGGGTTCTCCGTGCCGAAAAGATTCTCCGCGACAGTCGAACCGATGACGGCTACGCGCGTACGCTTCGTCATGTCATCCTTGCTGATGAACGAACCGTTGCTGACGGTCAGCGAACGGATCTGCATGAGATCCGGCGTCACGCCCGTGACCGACGTGTTCCAGTTCTGATTGCCGTTGACGACCTGATACGAGGAACTGACGGTCGGCGAGACGTACTGGATGTCCTTGACCTTCGCCTCAATGGCCTTAGCATCATCGTACTTGAGCGTCTGCATGGAGCCGGCTGCCCCGCGCGGGCCGCCGCGGTTGGAAGAGCCCGGCATGATGGTGATGGTATTGGCGCCGAGGCTCTCAAAATTCGACGTGATGCCGGTGCGCACGCCCATGCCGACCGAGACGAGCGCGATGACGGCTGCAACGCCGATGATCACGCCGAGCATCGTCAGGAGCGAGCGCATCTTATTCGCAAGGAGCGCATGGATGGCCATGACGAAACATTCCTTAAACAACATCCATGACCACCCCTTTCCCTTCATCGCGTGTGATCTGGCCGTCGCGCACGAGCAGCTGACGGCTCGCGCAGGCCGCGATTTCCGGCTCGTGTGTGACGAGGATGATCGTGCGCCCCTTCTCGTGCATCTCCTCGAAGATCTCCATGATCTCCTTCGTGGACTTCGTATCGAGATTGCCCGTCGGCTCGTCGGCCATGATGATGTGCGGGTCATTGACGAGTGCCCTCGCGATGGCAACGCGCTGGCGCTGGCCACCGGACAGCTCATTGGGCAGGTGGTCCGCCCGGTCCTTGAGGCCGACAGCCGTGAGGAAGCGCATGGCGCGCTCCATGCGCTCCTTGTGGCCAACGCCCGCATAGATGAGCGGCAGCGCAACGTTCTCGAGCGCCGAGATGCGCGAGAGCAGATTGAAGTTCTGGAAGACAAAGCCGATCTTCTTGTTGCGCGTCTTCGCGAGCGCATCGTCGTCGAGACCGGCGACCTCCTCCCCGTCAAGCTTGTAGGAGCCCTCCGTCGGGCGGTCGAGGCAGCCGAGGATGTTCATGAGCGTCGACTTGCCCGAGCCGGACGGCCCCATCAGAGCGGCAAACTCGCCCTGGTAGATATTCGTCGTGATGCCGTTGAGCGCGGCGAGCTCCTCGCCGCCGATGTGATAGATTTTCTTGATGCCGTCGAGCTGTATCGTCGCATACCGCTCTTCTGTCTTTTTCTCTCCTGTCATCGAACCACCTCAGAACATGGGGCCGCCGCGCCTGCTGCCGGAAGAAGAGCTCGAGCTCTTCTTCTTCGCAGTGTACGTGCTGACGATGTCCTCGCCCTCCTCGAGCCCCGAGAGGATCTCGACGTACTCATCGCTGTAGATGCCCGTCGTCACATAGCGGTTCTCCTGTGAGCTGTCCGCGTTGCGCACGACGACGTACGAGCCGTTGGCATCCGTCTTGAGGACTGAGATCGGCACGGCCAGCGCATCCGGCGTGTCGGCCGTGTTGATCTCCACGCGGGCCGTCATGGCCGGCAGTAGCAGATCTTCGGGGTCATCGACATCGAGCGTGACGTAGTAGTAGATGACGCTTGCCGAAGAAGAAGAGGACGAGCTCGAACTCGAGCTGCTCGTATCCCAGGAATTGCTCGTGTCCGTCTGCGAGATCTTCGTGACGCGAGCTGTGAACGTCTTGTCGGTGTACGTATCGACGGTGAAGGTCGCATCCTGGCCGACCTTCACATTGCCGATATCCGTCTCATCGACCTTCGCCTTGATCTGCTTGCGCGAGAGATCCGCGATGCGCATGATGACCGTCGGATTGTCCGAGGTCGAGACGGCCATCGTGCCGACCGTCTTGGGCTCTCCGACGACTGTGCCGTCCATCGGAGCGAGGATGCTCGTCTCCGATGCATCCGACTCCGCCTGGGCGAGCTCCGAGACCGCCGTATCATAATTCATCTGCGCATCCTCGAGCTGCTTCTGCGTGTCGGCACCGATGCTGTAGAGGTAGCTGATGCGGTCGTACTCAGCCTGCGTGTTCGTGACCTTGTACTGCGCCTGGTCGCGCTTGGCCTCATAGTCCTTGGCGTCGAGCGTCGCGACGGTCTGGCCGGCCGTGACCTTATCGTTCTCCTTGACGAGCACACTCTTGAGTCGAGCCGTGATCTTAGAGCTGACCTCGACCGAGTCGACCGGCTGGATGGTGCCGGTCGCCGAGACGGTCGACTTCAGATCCATGCGGACGACCTTCGTCGTCTGGACATCGGCCGCCTGTTTGGCCACCTGCTGCGCTTCATAATAGTGATAGCCGCCGAACGCACAGCCCGCGAGGACGAGTGCCGCAATGGCAAGCTTGACTTTCCCGTTTATCTTCACTTCGTAATCTCTCCTTCTGCCAGGTCATGGATGACCTCGGCGGACGCATCGCTGGCCGCAGGCTTAACAGTAGCAGCTGCCGCCTCCTTCTTCTTGCCCGCCTTCGAAAGCCCCTTCGTGTCGCGGTCCGGCTCAGCGTTCTTCGGCACGATGGGTTCCTGCAGGACGGCGCGCTCTGCCGTCTCGGCCGCCGTGGCCGTCATCTTGGCTGCCGCCTCTCGTTCCTGATCCGTGAGGCCGATGCCCATGGCATTCTCGACCGTCGCCTTGTAGCGCGCGTAATCGTACTCTGCGCTGATGTAGTTGAGGCGCGCCGTCGAGAGTGCTTCCTGCGCATCGATGATGTCGAGCATCAGTCCCTCACCGGCACGGTATTTCTCGCGCGCGATGAAGTAATCTTCCTCGGCCTGCTTGACGGCATCTCCCGTGGAGTTCAGGCGCTTCTCCGCCTCGCGCATATTGTAATAGGCCTGGCGCAGGGAGAGGTCGATGTCTTCCTGATCCTTCGTCAAGTTGAGCTTCGCGACGTCGCGGCTCGTCTCTGCCTCCTGGACCTTGGCGCGCGTCAGCCCGTTGTCCCAGAAGTTCCACGAGAGCGTCGCGCCCGCCGTGATGTCCGAGTCAGAGCTCGTCGACGGCTTGAACGTATGCGACCAGCTCGGGCCGGCGCTCAGCGTCACGCTCGGGCCGAAGTCCGCCTTGGCCGCCTTGATGTCGTTCTCCGCCTGCTGGTACTTGTAGAGATCAATGAGGAGGTCCTTGCGATTCCGGTAGGCATAGTCGATGCAGGCGTCCATGTCGATGTTGAACTGGTCGTAGGAGAAGTCCGACGTCAGGTTCAACGGCTCGCTGCGGTCGACGTTGAGGTAATTGCGCAGCGTGGCGAGGTTGACCTCGTAGCTGTTCTGCGCCTTGATGAGATTCTGCGCCGCATTGCTGAGCTCGACGGACGAGCGGATGACATCGATGCGCGCCTTGGAGCCCGCCGCGTAGAGCTGGCTGACATTCGTGTAGTGGTCCTGGTACTTGTCGACCGTCTCCTGGCGCACATCGACCGTGCGGCGCGCCTCGAGTGCATCGTAATACGCCTTGATGACGTCGAGCTTGAGATTCTCGCGGCTGCGCTCCGTCGAGAGCTCCGCTGCCTTGAGGCCGAGCTCGCTGCTGTCGATTGCAGCCTCTGCCTTGCCGCTCGTGTAGATCGGGTACGATGCCGTGACGCCGATGCCATTCTCCGATTTCGTGTGGGACGAGCGGTGCAGCGTCGTATCGAGCGATTCATTTCCTGTGATCTTCAGGCCATTGTCGATCTTGGCCTGCTTGAGCGCCGCCTTTGCCACATCCTCATCCTTCTGCGTGATGCGCAGCCCCGTGTTCTGTGCAAGGGCCAGGTCGATGGCATCCTGCAGCGAGAGATCCGCGCAGGATGCCGTCGGCAGCCCGATGAGCATGGCAAAGGCGAGCAATGCGGCTCCCCTGCCGCACGATGTTCTCTTCATGTCTATCCTCCCGTACTTCCCGATCTTATCTTTTGTATCGATATCAAACAAATATAACAAATATATGGTAGAATAAAATTGCTATCATTATCCTATATATCGATTAAATGTCAATTAAGAAAGGAACTTGCCATCATGAACCCGTATCTTGACCAGGCACGCGAACTCCTCAGCCGCTTCTACGGCTATCGCGATTTCCGGCCTGCTCAGGTCCCCGTGATCGAGAGCCTGCTCACCGGGCACGATGCGCTCGCCATCATGCCGACAGGCGCAGGCAAATCCATCTGCTTCCAGATCCCCGCGCTGATCTTCCCGGGACTCACGCTCGTCATCTCGCCGCTGATCTCCCTGATGAAGGACCAGGTCGACGCGCTCGCCGAGCAGGGCATCCCCGCGACCTACATCAACAGCTCGCTCTCCCTCGCCGAATCCGACGCGCGCCTCTCTGCCATCGCCCAGGGACGCTACAAGCTCGTCTACGTCGCACCGGAGCGCCTCAGCACGAGCTACTTCCAGTACATCATCGACAAGCAGACCATCTCGATGGTCGCCGTCGACGAGGCCCACTGCCTCTCGCAGTGGGGTCACGACTTCCGGCCGAGCTACCAGGAGATCGCGCCGTTCATCGAGGCGCTGCCGCGCCGCCCGCTCGTCGCGGCCTTCACGGCGACGGCGACGCCAGAGGTGCGCGCGGACATCGTGCGCCTGCTCGGCCTGCAAGAACCGCGCGTCCACATCACGGGCTTCGACCGGCCCAACCTCTACTTCGAGGTGCGCCGCGGCGAGAACAAGAAGGCCTTCATCGAGCGCTACCTAAAGGGTCACCCAGGTGACGCCGGCATCATCTACGCCGCGACGCGCAAGGATGTCGATGCGCTCTACAGCCTGCTCTTGCGCAAGCACTTCGCCGTGGGCCGCTACCACGCGGGACTCAGTGACGAGGAGCGCGCGCGGGTGCAGGACGACTTCCTCTACGACAACTTGCAGGTCATCGTCGCGACGAACGCCTTCGGCATGGGCATCGACAAGAGCAATGTGCGCTTCGTCATCCACTACAGCATGCCCAAGAACATCGAGGCCTACTACCAGGAAGCGGGGCGCGCCGGGCGCGACGGCGAGCCCGGCGAGTGCATCCTGCTGTTCTCGCCGCAGGACACGCAGACGCAGAAGTACCTCATCGACATCTCGACCGAAGACGAGGCGCGCAAGCGCCACAACCTCGGGCGCCTGCAGAAGATGGTCGACTACTGCCACACGCCTGAGTGCCTGCGCCACTTCATCATCCAGTACTTCGGCGAGGAAGGTGCGCCGTCATCGTGCGGAAATTGCAGCAACTGCAAGGCAGACCTGCAGGAGATCGACGTGACGGTCGACGCCCAGAAGGTCTTCTCCTGCGTCTACCGCATGCGCGAGCGCTTCGGCCTGACACTCGTCGCCCAGGTTCTCAAAGGCTCGACCGACAAGCGCATCCTCTCGCTCCACCTCGACTCACTCTCCACCTACGGCCTCATGAAAGAGCGCAGTCTCGCTGACATCAAGCTGCTCATCCAGCGCTTCGTCGCGACGGACTACCTCGCCCTGACCGAGAGCAAGTACCCCGTCCTGACGCTGCAGCCTGCCGCCTACCCCGTCCTGCGCGGCCAGGCCAAGGTAATGCAGGCCGTGCCGAAGGAGGTCACGCGGCAGGCCGCGGCACCGGAACTCTTCGACCATCTGCGTGCGCTGCGCAAGGAGATTGCGCTGCGCGACCGCATCCCGCCCTACGTCGTCTTCTCAGACGCGACGCTCAAGGACATGTGCGCCGTCCTGCCGAAGACGCGCGAGGAGATGCTCACCGTCAAGGGCGTCGGCGAGCACAAGATGAAGAAGTACGGCGAATCATTCCTTCGCTGCATCGAAGAGCATCGTTCGAAAGACTGACCGGAAAGCGACAAGAGAAATAAAAAGCGCAATGCCGCGATTGGCATTGCGCTTTTTTGATGCGATATATGAGGTGCGATGACGTCACTGGAGTTTTTCCTTCAGGACTTCCTTGGCCTTCTCGAGCTGTACGTCCGTCGTCGCGCCCTCGGGCAGCTCCACTTCGACATCCGGCTCGATACCTGTGCCGTCGATACAGCGGCCGCTCGGCGTGTAGTACTTCGCGATGGTCAGCTTGAGGCCGTCGTCATGAAGCATCGGCACGACGACCTGCACCGAGCCCTTGCCGTACGACTTCGTGCCGACGAGCGTCGCCGCGCCCGTGTCCTGCAGGGCGCCCGCGAGGATTTCCGAAGCGCTCGCGCTGTTGCCGTCAATCAAGACGACGATCGGGTACTTGCTCTCCTCGAGCTTCGACTCATGGACTTCCTTCGAGCCGTCGCGCTCGACAACCGAGACGATGGGTCCCTTCGGCACGACGAGGTTCGCGACCTCGACGCAGCTCGTGACGAGGCCGCCAGGGTTCTCGCGCAGATCGATGATGAGTCCCTTCATGCCCTGTTCAGCAAGCGATTCGTAGGCGGCCTTGAACTCCTTGCCCGTGTTCTCCGAGAACGAAGCGATGCGAATGTAGCCCATGCCGTCCTCGAGCATCGTGCCCTTGGCTGTATCGATCTTGATAGTCGCGCGCTCTATCGTGTAGTCCTTCGTCTCGTCGCCGCGCTTTATCGTCAGGATGACATCCGTGCCGACTTCGCCGCGGATATGCATCGCAACTTCCTCCGGCTGCATCTCCGAGACAGGCGTGCCGTCGACGGCCATGATCTCGTCGCCGGCCTCGAGGCCGGCGTTCTGCCCCGGCGTATCGTCGAGGACGGAGATGATCGTGACCTTGCTGTCCTTGAAGCCCATCGTCACGCCGATGCCGCCGAACTCGCCCTCCGTGTGCTCCTTGAGCTGCTCAAACTTGTCGGCATTCATGTAGATCGAGTGCGGGTCTCCGAGGGACTGCACCATGCCGGAGATGGCGCCGTCCATGAGCTTCGTCTCGTCGACATCCGACACGTAGCGCGTCTCGATGAAGCGTTTGACGCCGAGGAAGCGGACGATGTCCGCGACCTCACTGCTGTGGATGCCGAAGGCGAAGCAGAGGCCGGCAATCGTCAGGAAGGACGAGAGGACGGCCGTCACGATGACGCCGATGATGATTTTTTTCTTGCTCATGTTTACATCCTCTTAGAGATAGGAATACGGGCTGACGGGCTCGCCGTTCTGCCGCACTTCGAAATGGCAGTGCGGCCCCGTGGAGTTGCCCGTCGAACCGCAGTAGGAAATGACCTGGCCCTGGCTCACGCTCTGCCCAACACTGACCGCTAAGGACTGGTTGTGCCCGTAGAGCGTCGTGATATCGCCGCCGTGATTGATGATGACAGTGTTGCCATAGCCGGAAACCCAGCCCGCGTACTCAACCGTGCCGCTCTGCGCCGCATGGATGGGCACGCCGTAATCGGCCCCGATGTCGACGCCGCTGTGGAACTTCTGCGTGCCCGTGATCGGGTGGACGCGCCAGCCGAATTCACTCGTCACGCTACCGGACACCGGCCAGATCATCGCGCCGCTGCCCGAGGGTGCCGCACTGCCCATGCCGCGCTCCCGTATCATCTCGCCGACCTGCCGCGAGGCGCGCATGAGCTCCTCGTACTGCTGGTCGATGAGATCCTTATCGGTGCGCAGCCGCTCGATGAGCGCCTCGCGCCGCTTGACTTTCTCCTCCATGTCGGCGCGCGCGCGATGCGCCCGCTCCTCCTGCTCGGCCTGCGTCATCCGCTCCTTTGAGAGTTCGGCCTGCCGGAGCTCGATGCTGTCTTTCACCTCCTGCACACCGTGCACGAGCGCGTAGTCCTGGCGGATGATGCGCTTCAGGAGGTCCATGCGCGTGAGGAAGTCCTGGAAGTCATGCGCGCCGAACAGCACGTCGAGATACGAGACCTGCCCGTTGATGTAGATGTCGCGCACGCGCCGGCCTAGCTGCGCCTGCTTCGCCTTGTAGTCCTGCTGCAGTGAGGCGAGCTCCGCCTCATTCTGCTTGAGGCGCGCGTCCGTCTCGTCGAGCTCCGCTTTGCGCGCCTCGTGCTCCTTGATGGCGGCATCGGCTGCCTCGTCGAGCACGCGCTTCTCGTCCGAGATGCTGTCGATCTTGCTCTGCAGCTCGTTGCTCTGCTTCAGCTTGGCCGCCGCCTGGCTCTCATAGCCACCCTTGTCATCGGAAAGGGCCGCCGCCAGGCTGACCGGCTCGAGCAGCAGAGAGAATGCGAGCATCAGGAATGCGGCTCTGCTGTATCGTTCCTTCATGCCATACACTCCTTCCTCATACCCGCAGGAAGCGTTTGAGTGAGATGACGGAGCCGATCGCGCCGATGACGATGCCCGCCAAGAGAATGGCCAGCGTCACGTAGTTCATGAACGGGTACTGCGGCATCAGCGGGAAGAAGGCCAGTGTGCTGTAGATCTTGGCCGCCATCGCCGCGTAGAAGCTGCGCAGGGCGACGGCCGCGATACAGCCGCCGATGCAGCCGAGAACGACGCCCTCCAAGAGGAACGGCCAGCGGATGAACCAGTCCGTCGCGCCGACGTACTTCATGATGGCGATCTCCTTGCGCCGTGCAAAGACGGTCAGGCGGATCGTATTCGAGATGATGAAGAGCGTCGCGCCGCCCAGGAGTCCCATGAGGACGAAGCCGAAGATACGCATGAGCCGCGTGATGTCGAAGAGGTGCTCGACGACATCCTGGCCGTACTTCGCTTCCTCCACGCCCTGCAGCGAGTCGATGGCCTCTGCCGCCGACTCGACGACAAATGGCGTCGTGACCGTCACCTCAAAGGCGTCGGGCAGCGGGTTGTCCTCTGAGAGCGCGTCGAGCAGGTACTTCTGGTCGCCGAGGCGCTCCGCCAGGCGTGCCTTGGCCTCTTCGCGGTCGACATAAGTCACTGTGTCGATGCCCTGCAGCGACTCGATGTCGTAGCCGATTTGGCGCTTCTCGCGGTCCGTCAGATGGTCCTCGAGGTAGACGCTGATCTGCACCTGCGACTCGAGCATGCCGGCCAGGCGATTCATGTTGAGCACGAGGATCAGGAAGACACCGAGGACGAAGAGCGAGACGGCGACCGTGCCGATGGAGGCAAACGTCATCCAGTTGTTGCGCCGCAGCGAGTGGAATACCTCCTGGATGAAGTACTCTCCCGTCTTAAGCCTCATAGCCGTAGCCTCCTTTCGCCTCATCGCGCACGATGTGGCCGTCCTCGATGGCGATGACGCGGCGCTGCATCGTGTCGACGATGGTCTTGTCGTGCGTGGCCATCACGATGGTCGTCCCGGCGAGATTGATGCGGTTGAAGATGTCCATGATGTCCCAGCTCGTCTCCGGGTCGAGATTTCCCGTCGGCTCGTCGGCGATGACAATGGCCGGATCGTTGACGATGGCGCGGGCGATCGCGACGCGCTGCTGCTCGCCGCCTGAGAGCTGCGAGGGGAAGCAGCGGAACTTGTCGCGCAGGCCGACGACATCGAGCACGGCATTGACATTGCGCTGCATGAGGCGACGCGGCGCCTCGATGACCTGCATCGCGAAGGCGACGTTCTCGAAGACTGTCTTGTCGGGCAGCAGCCGGTAGTCCTGGAAGATGACGCCGAGACCGCGGCGCAGGTACGGCACCTCGCTGCGCTTCATGTGGACGACGTCGCGTCCATTGACGAAGAGGCTGCCACTCGTCGGCAGCTCCTCGCGAAACAGCATCTTGATGAACGTCGACTTGCCGGCGCCGCTGGCACCGACGATGAATACGAAATCCCCCGCCTCGATATCGACGTTCACATGGTCGAGAGCCACCGCTCCATTTTCGTAGATTTTCGAGACGTCGCGCATGTGGATCATGAGCTTCTCCTTCTTGTCGTGTATATCGTGGTGTGAAAAAGAGGACTCAGCGAGGAGTCCCCTTCTCTCAACGTTCTATGAGCTGCAGAGCGAGCTCTGCATTGCGTGCCGCCAGATCGCGGAGTTTGCCCAAAAGCTCTGCATTGCGCTTGCGGAACACCGCCTTGTCGTTCCACTTGCGGCGGATCTCAGCCATGAGCTCGTCAGCCGTGACGGTGTCGAGGCTGCCGACCGGCTTCTCCCCGATCGAGGAGAGGAAGCGGTCAATCTTCGGGTCATACGAGACGCCGATCATCGGCACGCCCATGACGCCGGCGAATATCAATGCGTGCAGGCGGATGGCCAGCATGAGGTCCATGTTGCCGACGAGCGAGAGGAACTCGCTCGTCGTGTACTCATCCTTGAGCACTGTGCAGGGCTCATGTGTGCGCTCCGCGATGGATTCCGCCGCATGAACATCCTCGGGGAACTGCATGGGAAGGAAGACGACGCGGGCCGAGAGCTCGCGCACGATGCGGTCCGCGACCTCCGCCATGACATCCTTGAAGCGCGTCTCGTGCTGCCAGTTGCGCACGGAGATGCCGACGACAGGCTCCGCGCCATCGGCATGGTAGCGCCGGAAGATGGCGCGTCCTGCCTCCTTGTCGACCGGATGGATGGCAAGGACCGGGTCCGCCGTGCACTCAATCTTCGGCTTCGTGATGCCGAGCCGCGCGAGCTCTGCAAGAGAGCCCTGGTCGCGCACCGTGATGAGATCGACGCGATTGCCGATCACGCGCATCGCAAACTCCGCGAGGCCGCCGATGATCGGGCCGATGCCCTGTGCGTAGAGCATGACCTTCTTGCGCATGATGACGGCCAAGAAGATGATGGCGAGATAGTAGTAGAGGCTCCGGCGGCTCGTGACATTCTGCAGCAGGCTGCCGCCGCCGCTGATGAGCAGGTCGGCGCGCCAGAGCGCTTTGATGATAGAAGGAAGGCTGAGCCATGAGACGGATTCGACGCCATGGCGCGCACTCGTATCAGCAGGGCTTGCCGAGATCACCGTGATATGAAGTTTTGGGTCGAGATCACCGAGGACCTCCAGCATCGCGGCCAGCATCGCTTCATCGCCAGCATTCTTGGAGCCGTAGTAGCCCGATACGACAATCCTTCTCTCCATCAGTCTGTCTTACTCTCCTTTTTACCGGCCCTGGCCATGATAGCCTGCCAGAGCTCCACCAAAATCATCGCGACAGCGCCGATGCCGGCGCCGAGGACAAGGCCCCCGATGCCGCGCATGAACGACATGTAGACCGGCGTGCGCATGTGCGCGAACGTCTCGACCATCGAGCCCTGCCCGATGGTCGCCACGAGTACGAGTGCGAAGAACACCATCGTCGGCCATTTGCGCAGCGCCGCCATCACGGCGAGCATGAAGGCCGGATGGCCGATCATGAGCTCCTTCGTGCGCGGGCGCGCGTAGAAGGCCTGCTCGAGGAAAGCGCGGAAGCGCAGCTCCGTCTGCGAGACAGGCATGCCCGACGTATGGCCGCTGCGCGCGACGAAGACGACGCCGGCCACGAGCACGACGAGCATGACGAGCAGCGTCTTGACCTTGACCGGCATGTCGAGGATGCGTCTGAGCTGCTCGACGACACCCTCCGTGTCATCCATGCGCCCATCGAAGATGTCGAAGCGCTGCAGGAAGGCAATGCCGACGAGGATGAGCGGCAGGACAAACGTCAGCTTGATGCCGCGGAAGATGTTGAATTCCAGGAAGTACTGGGTGTCGGCGAGCGATGCCGAGAGGTACGCCGCGCCGATGTACGAGAGCGCACCCGTCACAAAGAGCGCGATGGCCGCTGTCACGATGAGGCGCGGCAGCGCGATGCGCGCCTTCTCTTTGTAGGCGCGCACGCGGTCGAGCTGGAAGATGACCGCGATGGCCGGGAAGACATTCGCGCTGGCGAGCGCCGCGACGACGCGGATCTTCGAGCCGTTGCCCATGAGGACCGGCACAGCCGCGAGGAGACCGAAGACGACGAAGAGGATGTACTGATAGCGCGTGCGCGCGTTGAGGCGCGGGATCACGAGCGAGAGATAGAGCACGACGGCTGCCGCGACGCCGAGCATGACGAGTGCGCGCAGGACCTTCGAGGCATCGTAGACCGCAAAGGTGCCGGCCTTACCAATCGTATAGCCATGTGCCACGAGCTTGTCATGCGTCTCCTGGAAGTACTTCATGTTCGTTTCCATGAGGCTCATGTTCGGCGACGGCTTGTCGTAGATGCGCAGCAGGTCGATGCGGATGTTGCGCTCCTCGTCCGTATTGGACCAGCGCTCGACAGCCGTGTCGATCTTGAGCTTCGGCTGCTCGTCCTTCGGGATGGAGTAGAGGCGGGCGACGTGGTCGTAGCCGAGCCCCTTCGCGAGCTCCTCCATGCCATCCTGCTTGTAGAACTGCAGCTGGGTGACGGCCTCGATGAGGCCGAGGTTGATGCCGCGCGCCTTCATCTCGTCGATCGTCGTCTGCAGGGCCTTCGGCGCACCGAGCGTCTGCTGGCCGGAGAAGACGATCTCCGACACATCGAAGCCATCGAGGCGCGCGAAGACAGCCTTGACGTCGTCCGGTGTGCAGTCCTCGTAGTTGCTCGGGCGCGCGAGGACGTGGAAGCCCGCATCGTTGACGGCCTTCATCTCGTCAGTCGGCATGCCGAGGTTCATCTTGAGGAAGGAATCGTAGTGCGCCTTGATGGCGAGGACTTCCTCCCCGCCGACCTGCAGGGCCGTCACGCGGTCGCTGCCGAGGCGGCGCAAGAGATCTTCCTTGACTTCTCGATAGGTCTGTGGATCGTGACCGACGACGTAGACTTCCTTGCCGTCAATCTTGCCAGAGGCCACGAGCTGGCGCCAGGCAGGGTCCTCGAGCGTCCCAGCATGGTAACTCTCGAGGATCTTGCTGCCGTCGATTGCCGCAGCCTTGCCGTTGTCGTTGAGCTTCTTGAAGGTTGTCTCGTAGACAGCCAGCGAAGTGATACCCGCCTCTTTCGCCTTCTCGAGCACGACGCGCTCCGGCAGTCCCTCGCGCTGCGCGAGCTCCTGCAGTCCCTCGTAATCGATGGCGAGGTCGACCTGGCGGTTCGCGCGCTCCACAGCATGGCGCTGGAAGCCGATGGCCAGTGCCGCCAGGAGGCCGATCACGATGACCAGCACGAGCCAGCGATTGTACTTGAATCCCTTCATCTAATCCACCTTATCTCAAAAACCATTATTCTTCACCAGCACGGACGATGACACTGCCCTCCTGCTGGTCCACCGAGACGACGCGCATCTTGAGCGGCAGCTGCTCCGGCTTCACGAGCGCGATGCGCCCGAGACTATCACCGAGGCGCGCCGTGCCGAAAGGCGAGTTCTGTATGTCGAACTGGTCCGTGTCGAAGTACAGCGTCCCGTCATCCGCCACGATGTGGCCGACGAGCGAAAGCTGCGCCTTGTGCCCCAAGAGGTTCGTATCAGCCGTCACAAGGACGTTGTCATCCGTGATGTGCACCTCGACATTGTCTGCTTTGTTGATCTTGCGGGCCAGCGCTTCGCGCAGGCCGTTCTCGTCAAACATGGCCGTCAGATCGAGTGCCTCGGCCTGCTCGAGCGCGAGCCGTCCCGCCGTGAAGGAGCTATGTCGAGCACGGCCTTACGGCCGGAAAGCGCCATCTCGTGGACGCGCAGCTGGCCGACCTGGCCATCTTTGACCGTGACCGAGAGGCTGTCCGTCCGCCCGAACAGCAGCATGAGCCGCGGCGAGGCAGAGAGCTCCACATCGACATGCGGCGTCGAGAACTTCTGGGAGAGCCTGCTCTCTAGGGCGCTCTCGACGACCGTCGGCAGCAAGAGCTCTCCGAGCACGATTAATATTATGAAGAACAAGCCCGTAATAGTCAAGGCTTTTCGCAATTTCATCACCTGCCAATGGAACAAGGAGTCAGAAGCACTGCTCCTGACTCCTCTGCAAACAAGACTCAGATTTCATGATTCGCTTTCGCTGCGAGGAAGGCGCGGATGAACATATCGATATCGCCATCCATGACGGCCTGGACATTGCCCGTCTCGACGTTCGTGCGGTGGTCCTTGACCATCGTGTACGGCTGGAAGACGTAGGAGCGGATCTGGCTGCCCCACTCGATCTTCTGCTGGTCGCCCTCGAGCTTCGCGAGCTCAGCTTCCTTCTTCTCCATCTCGAGCTCAAAGAGCTTCGCGCGCAGCATCTTGAGGCACTGCTCGCGGTTCTGGAGCTGGGAGCGCTCATTCTGGCACTGCACGACGATGCCCGTCGGCTCGTGCGTCATGCGGACGGCCGACGACGTTTTGTTGATGTGCTGGCCGCCAGCGCCCGATGCGCGGTACGTGTCGACGCGGACATCCGACATGTTGATGTTGACCTCGACATTGTCATCGATCTCCGGCATGATGTCGCAGGCCGCGAACGACGTGTGGCGACGCGCCTGCGCGTCAAACGGAGAGATGCGCACGAGGCGATGGATGCCCTTCTCCGACTTGAGGAAGCCGTAGGCATTATGGCCCTTGATGAAGAGCGTTGCGCTCTTGACGCCGGCCTCATCGCCCGGCAGCAGGTCAGCCGTCTCGACCGTGAAGCCGTGGCGCTCGGCCCAGCGGCCGTACATGCGCAGCAGCATTTGCGTCCAGTCCTGCGCCTCTGTTCCGCCCGCACCGGCGTGCAGCGTCAAGATGGCATTGTTGGCATCGTACGGGCCGGAGAGCAGCACCTCAAGCTGCAGAGCCTCGAGGCCTTCAGCAACAGATGCGAGCTCCGCCTTGACGTCATCTTCCATGCTCTCATCCTGCTCTTCCATGCCCATCTCCCAGAGTGTCTGAGCATCCTCGAACTTGCTGACGAGGTTCTTGTACTTGTCGACGCTGATCTTGACGTCATTGAGTTCCTGGTTGATCTTCTGGGCCTTCTCTGCATCGTCCCAGAACGTCGGTTCACCCATCTTGTATTCGAGCTCGGCAATCTTCTCTTCCTTCGCCGGAACCTCGAGCGATTCGCCCATCTGGTCCAGCTTCGTCTTGAGTTCGCCAAGCTGTGGTTTGATATCTTCGAGCATAATATCCTTTCCTCTTCGTGATCTATATCCATCGCGATGCGCTGCATTCGCTGCATTGCATCATTCCCCTATCATTTATCGTCATTCATCTTTGCCGCAGCAGTTCTTGTACTTCTTGCCGCTGCCGCACGGGCACGGGTCGTTGCGTCCGACCTTCTTGCCGTCCTTCGTCACAGGCTTCTTCTTGACTTCAGCCGCGCTGACCTCATCACCATGCGAAGCCTGGGCGTTCTGCAGGTGATCCTGCAGCTGCGACTTCTGCTTCTTGATGATTGCTTCCATCTTGGCCTTGTCCTGCTCCGAAGCGGGAGCTTCCTGTGCATCAGGCTGCTGTGCTGCGGCCTGCTTTGCGGCGGCTTCCTGCTGCTGCTCCGGCGTGATGATGCTCACATGGTACATCAGCGAAGCGATCTGGTCCTGGATGTCGGCTTCCATCTCCTCGAACATGTCGAGCGCCTCGATCTTGTACTCGACGAGCGGGTTGCGCTGACCGTAAGCGCGCAGGTTGATGCCGTCGCGCAGCATGTCCATGTGGTCGAGGTGCTCCATCCACTTCTTGTCGACGACGCGCAGCATGACGACCTTCTCGAGCTCGCGCATGTTCTCCTCGCCAAAGAGCAGCTCGCGGTTGTGGTAGCCCTCCTCGGCGAGCTTCTCGAGGCATTCCTGGAGCTCGTCGCGGCTCATCGCGGCGAGCTCTTCCTTCTTGAGGCGGCCCTGCGGCGCGTAGATCTTCTCCGCGTCCTCGATGAGCCCATCGAGCTGCCACTCCTCCGGGTAGAGCTGCGCGTTCGCGTACTGGTCCATCTCCGCGCGGATGATGTGCTTGACCATGCCCATGATGTTCTCGCGCAGGTTCTCGCCGAAGAGGATCTTGCGGCGCTCGCCGTACATGACCTCGCGCTGCTGGTTCATGACGTCATCGTACTCGAGGACGTGCTTGCGGATGTCGAAGTTGCGCGCCTCGACCTTCTTCTGCGCGTGCTCGATAGAGTTCGTGATGAGCTTGTGCTCGATCGGTTCGTCCTCGTCCATGCCGAGCTTGTCCATGATGCCCGAGATGCGGTCCGAGGCGAAGAGCCGCAGCAGGTCATCCTCGAGCGACAGGTAGAAGCGCGAAGCACCCGGGTCACCCTGACGGCCGGCACGGCCGCGCAGCTGGTTGTCGATGCGGCGTGACTCATGGCGCTCCGTGCCGATGATGAAGAGGCCGCCGAGTTCCGGCACACCCTCGCCAAGCTTGATATCCGTACCGCGGCCTGCCATGTTTGTCGCGATCGTCACGGCGCCCTTCTGGCCGGCGCCTGCAATGATCTCGGCTTCCTTCTCGTGGAATTTCGCGTTGAGCACGTTGTGCGGGATGCCGTTCTTCTTGAGGATGGCGCTGAGCTCTTCCGACTGCGTGATCGACGTCGTGCCGATGAGGACCGGCTGCCCCTTCGCGTGCAGCGAGGTGACGGCGCGTCCTACAGCTTTGTACTTCGCGCGCTTCGTCTTGAAGATGAGGTCCGGGTAGTCCTTGCGGATGACCGGCTTGTTCGTCGGCACGACGATGACCGGCAGATTGTAGATCTTGAGGAACTCGTCTTCCTCCGTCTTGGCCGTGCCCGTCATGCCGCCGAGCTTGTCGTACATGCGGAAGTAGTTCTGGAATGTGATCGTCGCGAGCGTCTGGCTCTCACGCTGGATCTTCACACCCTCCTTCGCCTCAATGGCCTGGTGCAGGCCGTCCGAGTAGCGGCGGCCCTCCATAAGGCGGCCCGTGAATTCATCGACGATGATGATCTCGCCGTTGCGCACAACGTAGTCGCGGTCGCGCTTCATCAGGGCCTTGGCGCGCAGCGCTGCCGTAAAGCAATGCGAGAGCTCGATGTTCTCCGGCGCGTAGAGGTTGTTGATGCCGAGGATCCTCTCGACCTTCGGGATCGTGTTGTCGGCCGGCGCGACCGTCTTCTGCTTCTCGTCGACCGTGTAGTCGATGCCTTCCTTGAGGCCGGCGACAGCCTTGGCCATGACGGCATACATGTCCGTCGACTTGGCGCCAGGGCCCGAGATAATGAGAGGCGTGCGCGCCTCGTCGATGAGGATCGAGTCGACCTCATCGACGATGGCGTAGTGGAGCTTGCGCTGGACCATCTGCTCCGGGTAGATGACCATGTTGTCGCGCAGGTAGTCGAAGCCGAACTCGTTGTTCGTGCCGAAGGTGACATCGCGGCTGTACGCGAACTTGCGCTCCGGGAAGTCCATGTCGTGCACGACGAGGCCGACCGTCAGTCCGAGGTAGCGGTAGAGGCGGCCCATGTCCTCGCTGTCGCGGCGGGCCAGGTAGTCGTTGACCGTGACCATGTGGACACCCTCGCCCGTCAGGGCGTTGAGGTAGACCGGCAGCGTCGCGACGAGCGTCTTGCCTTCGCCCGTGCGCATCTCAGCGATCTTGCCCTCGTGCAGGCACATGCCGCCGATGAGCTGAACGTCGAAGTGGCGCATGCCGAGCACGCGGCGCGAACCCTCGCGGACGACAGCAAAAGCTTCGGGCAGGATATCGTCAAGCGTCTCACCATTCGCGAGGCGCTCACGGAACTTGTTGGTGTATCCCGTCAGCTTGTCATCCGTGAGAGCCTGCATCTGCGGCTCCAGTGCATTGATCTTCTCGACCACCTTGCGATAGCGGGCAATCTCTTTATCGTTATTGTCACCTAAGAATCTCTTGATGAATCCCAGCAACCAAATCACTCCTTACTGCGTATGGGAACGCCTCTTGCGCGCCCAGTTCCCGATAGTTAACCTACCTTACAATATTATCAGACTGACCTTTAGAAGTCAAAGGCAAACTGACTATGCGATTTTTTACCTTAATAATATCAAGGCTTCGCGGCCCTCTCTTTCCCGATTTTCATGCCATTTTTGAGATTCCACACCCAAAACGGAACTTTTCTAGAACTTTCGCCATCTGACTCTGGAACCGCTACACGGAAACAGAAAAGGCGGCCCACGGCATCCCGCTCCATGCGTCAGGATCACGCCGCCACGGCAACAACTGGCAAGGACTCGCCAATGTGCTGCCACATCGTCGTCATGCTCCCCTCTCATCTCCGATTGTCAGGCCATGCCCTCTAGACTGGCATCCATCACCGCCCGCCATTCGCGTTTGTTCCTGTCTGGCCCATGCCTACGCCCTGTTTACTGCCCGTCGAATCCCTGACGCATAATAGTTATATGGGCCGACGATTTGAAGGCCCTAGAATCGCGTCCTGGAACGTCTGAGCGGAAAAAGCCGCTCCATTCGTCCGGCCTTTTCCGCTCCCTCGCTTGAAAAGATACGGGAAAAAGCGAGATAAAGCACATCAAAGCGCAATTTTGTGCCCTAGAAGCCATTCTTTCCTCTTGCAGAATGGCGGCCGCGCCTGGCACTGCCGGAACAACCTGCCGCATTCGCTCCATCATGGACGAACCGCGCCGATCCGTCTGCGATCCTGCCGACGGGCGGGCGGCTTGTCGTCGGCATCGCATCCAGCCGACTGCCAGACAAGATGCAAGGTATAGCTGTCATCATAGGGACTACACCCCTTTCAACATCCGCACTTATATCACACGAAGGGCCGCCCCCGGCGTCGAAAAATCCCCAGAGAGGACCGGCATAGGGGGGGGATAGGTCCGGCAAAATCCTACCGAGCAATAGAACCGACTGCCACCACGACGGGCAACAGCTTGCCCTTGACTCGTTCCTGATCCTGACGACAAGCAGCACCCGCCACCAATGGCCATAACTCGACGCCATAGCCGCCCGCCTGCCGTGCCTGCCTGGCCGTTGTTATACTCCACGCACCGCCGCGCCCTGCCGCCGTTGTAATATGCTGCACCTTCTCCACATCCACGAACCATACAAGCCAAACTGCTGGCAATCGTCAGGGCGGCCCGCGCTGTTTGGAATGAACGACCCATAAACGCCACTGCCTACGCCCTGGCACCCCCTTGCGCCATTTCTGGCATTTTCCCGCAAGGAAAGGTAGGGCGCGGTCTGATAGGCACGCCGAAAAACTTTTTCAAACTCCCCCCTGCTTACGCGACTGACAGAAACGCGCACGGCTTCGGTTTTGCGGCCCAACATGTTTCTACGTTGCCAGACAACGAACCAGCTGCAATCATCTGCAGCTCTACCAAATGCGACCCCAGGCATCCAGCTCCATGCGTCAGAATCACGAACGCCACGGCCTGACATCGCCGCCCGTTCAAGGCTGTAGGTTCAGCCGATACCCTCGCCACAATCCAGGGTGCTGCACCTCGTCCGGCTCCCTGTCCTCGCCTGCCAAAACGAACCCCAAAGGACGGGGACCTCGTTCCCCTCGCTCATGATCCTGACGACAAACGGGCGGCTCATTCCCCATTTTGAGAATCTGAACAGGCCGACGAACAACGCCGACACCTTCCAAAAATCTTGATGTTTTGACTAAAGGCATTTTGAAAACAGGTCACGACATTCAAAAACACTAGTGTAAAGTACTTTTCTATTTGCAAACCTTTGCACATGTTTTACTTTGTTTTATTACGTGTCATTTCGTTAACTAAGTCTACTGTAAACATACATAAGTGCATAAATACAGCTATAATTATTGACATGTACACCGCGCCGAAACAGATTCTTGATGTAATATTACTTCCGATAACAATAATTTATCGGAACTAATCAGGGACACCAGACAAATGTCTTTTTCATGACGGTCAGGCGATACTCTGAGAAAGTGCAGATTGTCTGAACTCTGCCACCATCGCCATTCCTGCCAGCTGGATGCACGCCCATGAACGCCCCAGCACTTCATTTCCTGGAACAACTGCCGCCCTCAGCATACGCGCGTTCAAAGTCTTTTCGGACCTGTTCGGTAGGAAGTCCCAGACGACTGGCAAGGCAATCCACTGCCGCCCGTGCTCGATCCAGCGACTGGCCCAACGCTCTGCCGCGCTCCACTGCCGCCCAATGCGCCACGGCATCCTGATAACGTGCCCGGCACTCATCCGGCCCCACGCCGTCAAGCTCCTCTTGTGCCATATATCCAGGCCGCCACCCGTGAATGTGCAGCGCAAGAAGCAACAACGCTTGTTGCTCAACAGCCCGCGCCTTATTCTCCGGCAGACCCACAACCGCGCCGACAGTACGCCATGAACAGCCTTTGAAATATCGTGCTTCCAGTACATCGCACATGTCATAGAAACAGCACTGACGAACAACAGCCTTGTATTGCTTGACCGCATCCAGGCACGCCGCCCGCTCCTTCTGTAGGGCATCCAGTTCCCGCTGTATGTACTCCCGACGAACGGCCTGCCCTTCTACAGCTGACGCCTGGAACGTATAGACAGAAGAAGCCGCCCGGCTGTAATCCTGCCCGCGCGTGTTGACTGCCAGTTGTTCCTGTAGTTCCTTCATGCGTATTGCATCCCGATCAGCAGAAAGGGCCTTGTGCCGTATCTCTTTCAGTTCCGCACGCATCGCCTTACAAATCTCGTTCCGTGTCATCATGCCACCCCCATGAAGTTACGACTATGGGACATTCGCCCGCCACCGGCCTGAAACGTCCGGCCGCATCCCCTGAAACAATCTTGTACCGACTACGCCCAGAGATATTTCAGGGCAACGCTGCTCGCGCTGGAGACTTTCGCCGTCCTCAAAATCCTACCCCGTCACCCGCAACCGGTCACGCTTTTCCTGTCCAGCCTGCCACCCCTTCGACGACGCTGCAATGTTTCCAATCTCACATGAAAACGCCGCTCCACTTCCTCGCCCTTGCCGTCTGGATCACGAACGCCGCCCGCATCCCAGCATAACAAAAGGCCAGAAATGTCTCTGGCCTGCTCTCAATGCTTATTCATTTCTTCCCTGCATGACGCCACCCCCGGCAATGGACAACCGCCACATTTCCAAGTCCCATCGTTTTGGTTCCTTCTTCTTGCGCTTTTTTGCTCGAACCCGCTTGCTATATAGCTTTAGCGGCTCTTTTTCCTCTTAAGTGGATACCCTTAACAGGTCCGGTAAAAAGCACCTTGGCCAGGATGACAAGCCCGGTTCTCCGTGCTATAATGAGAACCGAGTCAGACGGTCATCCAATGACCAAGCCTGCCTTCACCGCCCGTGAAGGCAGGCTATTTTATTTTCTGGACGGTCCGGCATATCCGTCATTGTGCTGAAAATAACCGGCCTTCTCTCTTTCACACTCGTAGGGCAATCAGCTTTCCGCATTCGCCCGTGAATAGAGCCCGCTCATCTTCTCGCCCCTGCTGCTCCATCCGACACGATGTACACCACATTTCCCCGCCGTTCACCATGTCGGCCGCTGTATTCTCGTTCGTGCCGGGCGGTCCCCATGACTGCATTTTTCCCACGCGAATCCAGCCCCCTATATAACAATAACAGATATTTTTCCTCGCTGCTCAGTTTTTTTATACTGCTCATCGTCTCGCCCCTTCATCTTTTCCCGTCCAATGCCGCGCCAACCATCTTTCCGCATCGAAACGGCTGTAGAATCCTTTGTACAGCGGCCGCCCGTTGTATCTTTGCACTGAATCCCTGCACGCATACCAGGAATCAAAGACGCCAACGGCCCACCCTCTGGCAACCGCATAGCAGATGAAGGGCCGTTTCCACGAATCCCGCATTGAATCACCGCCTCTTTCTCTCGACATGATCTAGAAACATCGAACAGGCCGGGAAGAAGTCTAGCTTGACGGTTCCCGTTGCCCCGTCCCTGACTTTTGCTATGTCTAGTGTTGCCGCATTCTCATAAACAATCGTGCCATCATCTGAAAGGTGGGCATCACGCTGGATCAACATGACGATATTCGCATCTTGTTCTATGCTGCCGCTGTCCCGTAGGTCCGAAAGGCGCGGCCGCCTGCCCTCTTTATCGTTCGCCCGGTTCAGCTGAGACAAGGCCAGGACTGGAACCTGCAACGCCTGTGCCATATTCTTCAGCATCCGCGTTATGTAGCTGACTTCCTGGACACGGTTCTCTTTCTTCTGGCTCCCCGCGCTCATCAAGCCGATGTAATCGACGATAACCAGGTCAAGGCCGCCCGCCATCTTGACGCCTTGCGCCGTTCGCCATATGTCAAGCGGTGTTTGATTTGTCGCATCGCTGACATGCAGGCCCATCTTTGCCAGTTTCTCATAAGCCGTAATGTAGCGGCTCCATTCGTCGCTTGTCATTCCCTGCAAGGCCGCCGTCTTGATTTTCTTGTTATCGACTCCAGAGAGAAACGACACAATCCTACGCGCCGTTTCTACGGCATCCATCTCCAACGTGAACCAAAGGACCTGCTTCCCCGCTCTGGCCGCATTGACAGCGACCGTACACGCCAACGCACTCTTACCATGCGACGGCCTGCCCGCAATGATAACAAGATTCCCCGGCTCCATACCGCCAATATGGGCATCAATTCCACGGATACCGGTTTTCACGCCGACATGCTCGCCACGCGCTCGCCGATCAATGTCATCTTGAAGGGCAAAGACAAGGCCCCTTGCATCATACAGCCCTTTATGCTCTGCAAGCTGCATCCCCTTCATGAAGGCCGCTTGCAGGCTGCTTTCGGCATCCTCAAAACGCTTGCCCATGTCGCACGCTTCCCCCATCGCCTGACGCGCCAGGGCGACAAGCTGCCGCCGCCTGCTATAGTCCTTGACCGTCTGGCAATAGCCGTCAACGCCTGCCGCCGTCGCTTCGACATTGCCCAGTTGTGTGACGTAGGCCACGCCGCCCACCTTCTCAAGCATCCCGGCACGGCGCAACCTCTCGACAAGATTCACAAGGTCCACGCTCTCCCCCTGCAAGGCCATTTCCTGCATGATCTGGAATGTGACCTTATGGGCCTGCCTGTAGAAGTCCTCTGGCCTGACAAGGCCGCTCACTCGGGGTACAATGCCCGGCTTTATCAGAATAGCCCCCAGAATCCCCTGCTCTGCTTCTGCGCTATACAGTTCTGTTTCTTTCATGGTCAAATCATCCCTTTCTGCTCCATCCGGCGCAACATTTCTTCATGATTCGCCTTAAGCTGTGCTGCGTTCTCTTGATTCCTCTTGTCAATGCTTTCCTGTGTAGGAACGACTGGCCCCGACGCGGGCGGCTGTACTTCCACCTGCTCCACGTCCTCCCATCGCTCACCATTCAGCCATGTAGTGGGAAGCGGGATGAACTGCCCGCCGTCTTTCTGCCAGTCTGCCGACGCCTTTTGCCTGCCTAGGGCCTGCATCATGACCGGGAAAACCTTCTCGATCTTCTTGATCCTGAAAAAAGCCTGCCTCGCCCTGGCCTTGTTCCTCTTTTTCGGATACGCTGCCCAGAACCTTGAGAACCATTCTTCTTTTGCTTTCTGTCCCTCTCTCTCAGACTTACGCTTTTGAGAAGGTGCACACGTGTGCAAATCCCCATTTGCACATATATCTATACTCTCTATATTCTCTATATTCTTAGGTAGACGGTTCCGTCTATAGTTCAGGACGGTTCCGTCTATAGTTGGGGACGGTTCCGTCTTTAGATGTTTCCGTCTATAGCTGTTTCCGTCTATAGATGGAAACGTCCATAGAGAGAGGGCCTTTTCCGTCGGTCTGATATATCTCTTTGTTCTAGTCCCTGTTACATCTATCCATCCTTTTTGCTTGAGTCCAGAAATATGTTCAGTGATTCGCCGTGCTGTAACCCCAAACCATGACGCAAAGGCCGCATTGCTCATCTGGCACGGCTTCCCTTTCGAGAGGGAAATGACCTTGCATAGCATCACCTTTTCAATCATTGGCAACTCAGTTGCCGGGATACTGCTTATAGAATCGGGGATCAACGTATAGCCGCCCACCGTCTTGTCTTTCTCTTGCTCCACAATCTCACCGCCTTTTCAAGACACATGGGCGGGAACCGCCCGGCTCCCGCCCATGCCTATATTGCTGTCTGCTTGTTTCCGTGATAAAATGGCTTTAGGTTTTGAGTCGGTCAAAACTTACTGCCGTCAGGTGCTCCACACGCCTGACGGCTTTTTGTATACTCCGGCTCCCAACTCAACCACGCATGGACAACACGCGCCAAACGGTCTGCAACGCTCCTGGCCTGCTCTTGATGCTTATTCATTCTTTCCCTACCTGACGCCACGCCTGACAATGAACAACCGCAACATTTCCATGACGTTTCACATCTATGCGGTTTTCTTCCTCAGCAGTACACCCGCCGCCATGCTCAAATTTCCAAAAGGCATCTATGACAGCATTCGCACAACCATAAAAGTCATTTCTATGGGCGTCATTGAGTCTCCGACTTTTTAAAACAAGTTCCCATTCCTCTGGATGTAATGCGCTTTTCACATTGGTCATGATCTCTCATCCTTCCGTCTCGCCCCCGCTGTCCGCTCCGACCGTCCGACTCATCTGTCATCATGCCGACGTTGCCCAGCTCGCTCCCTCATGCCTTCATAGGCCAGCCAGCTTTCTGCATCCGCCCGCGAATAGGTATCACGCTTAACGCCATCCATGTGCTTACCTCCTTCCCTTTTCCCCTTTATACACCTGTAAAGAAAAATGCATGTAATTTTCTATGGCGGCCCTATTCCGTCTGGCTTTCCCCGCTCTCGTGCTCTCAGCTTTTCCACAACATGCCTGTAAAGTAAAATGCATATGGTTACAAGCAAAAAGCATTAGCGGACAGTCTAGCCGACGTCGCCCAAAATAGTCATAATGTTCCAATAATGTAACCTAAACCGAATAGCATAACCGCCATGCAGGTGACAAAGCCGCCGCCTACTTCCAGTTCTTCCTGCTCGTTCATGCGCTCGCCCCCTTTCATTCGCCGCCCGTCATCTCGTAGTATTTCCGGCGCAATGTGTGGCCATGTCGCGGGATGATATACCCCTGCTGTTCCAGTCGGTCATTGATTTTCTTGATGATCGAATAGGCAAAGCCCACGGAACAGCCCGTATCTGCTGCCACTTCCTTTGCGCCGATGAACCGGGACGGCGGCTTTCTCTCGTCGCGTTCCTGCTCCATCTCGATAACCCCCTTTTGTACTGCCGCCCGAAGGCGGGCGGCTTTTCACATGTCCAAAAGCTCCGACGGCTTCACGCCCAGGGCCTTTGCAATCTTGCCCAGAGTCGGCAAGGTAGGTTTGCGCCCCTTCATGACGCCATAGATTGCCGTTCTCGACAGCCCGGCCTTGTCGGCTAGTTCTGCCTGTGTCATGCCTTTGTCTGCCATAAGGTTGACCAACTTTTTCTTATCCATGTTCTCACCTTCTCCCATGCGTCACTGCTCATCCAGCACCAAACTGGACGGCTTGACGCCCAACGCCTGCCCGATCTTGTAGAACGTTGTAGGCGTGCCATTGCCGCCCGCCTTTGCATACCGAGCCGCCGTACACTCTGAGACATGCGCCGCCTTTGCCAGCTGCTTGAGACTCATTCCCTTGTTCACCATTGCCAGGCGTACTGCTTTTACATTGATTTCCATTCTGTTCACCTCGTTTCAAGCTGAATTTACACATAATAAGCAACAAAAGCTATTATTTGTATCGTAAACGCTAGTTTTTGTTGTTTGCGCTTTCACTTTACTACATTTTCTAGTATAATGTCAAGTAGAAATATATTTTTTAGCAAAAGAAATAGAGGGAGGCACACTGATTGACCACTTTCAGCGACAACCTGGCCGAATATCGAGAACAGGCACATATTAGCCGGAAAGAACTAGCTAAACTGTTAGGCGTATCCGTTGCAAGTATTGGCTTTTATGAAACAGGACGCAACGAACCAGACTTACAGAAACTTGTTACCATTGCTGCCGCGCTGCATGTTTCTGTGGATGATCTTCTAGGGCATCACAATGACTCATTCGATAAAGCTGCCGCCATTTTCAAACGAACTACTGGCCTAGATGTACATGAATTAAAAAACGGGGAAATAGCATTAATCGAGCCGCACCACCCCCAGGATGGAAAAAAGCAGCAAGAAGAAAATGTTATGTCATTAACCAAGGAACAGTTTACAAATGCTATAATGCGGGCAGAATCTGAATTTAAATCAGAGATTCGCCCGCGCGTGCTACCGGCCTTTCTCTTAAAAGAACTCCTGCATGAATCATGTTCTAAAAATGAATCTGAACCCAAATGCATACTCGAGAGAATGAACAATTTCCCCAAAAACCAAAAAGAATACATGCGAGACTTACAAAAATACATAAAGGAAAAAGAGCAATTTGATATTCTTTCGCACATATGCTTGATTCCAAAGGCAAAAGAAAAAGGCCCCCACTCCAAAGAGTGAAGGCCCAGGTTTTAGGAACACTGCTATTATAGCACATCCAGCCGACTGGATGCAGAAAGAGGAACCACAATGACCGACCAAGACAGACAGGCACGCCGCCCGCATCGAGAAGGTGCAGCACATGCCTAAAACACGCACACCCCACGTGTACAGCTACGAGAAAGACGGCTCCACGCTGTACTATGTCACGTTCTACTGCAAGCAATGGGACGGCACGAACAAGAAAATCAAGAAAATGGGCTTCACGCGGCAGGCCGACGCCGCACGCTACGAACAGGAATACCGTGACCGTCTGGCAGGATCGCCCGCCATGACCTTTGCGGCCCTCTGTGACAGGTTCCTTGATGACTGCAAGCACCATGTCAGGGAATCCACATACATGACACGGGCAGGCATCATAAAGCAGATGTTTGTTCCCGCTTTCGGCTCCACGCCGTTGAATGAGTTAACGCCCGTAAAGATTCGTGAATGGCAGAACGGCCTTATAGCAAGCAATCATTATAAGCCGTCCACGTTGTCAAATCTTCACGGCATACTTGTGACCGTCCTGAACTTTGCCTGCAAGTATTTCAGCCTACCGCAAAACCCTGCCGCCATTGCGGGCGGTATGGGGACGCTCAAGGCGAAAAAGGAAAACCAACACTATTGGACGCGCGAACAGTTCGCCCGCTTCATCCTGTCAGGATTCGCCCCCGAACGCATTGCCATATTCTCCACGCTGTTCTGGACAGGCTGCCGAATCGGTGAATGTCTGGCACTGACAGCAAAGGACATCGACCTAGAAGCAGGCGTTATGGACATCAGCAAGACGATGACAAAAACAGAACACGGCTACATTGTAGGGCCGCCAAAAACAGCACATAGCCGCCGCAAGGTATCCTTGCCGCGCCCGCTTGTCATGATCCTAGCCGACTGGATACGGCGAACCGACGCCAAGGGCAATGACCGGCTGTTTTCCACGTCTGGAAAAAACTGCCTAGCAGCATTGCAACGTCACGCCAAAAAGTTGGGCCTGCCCGCCATACGGCTGCATGATCTCAGGCATTCCCATGCGTCCATGCTCATCAACATAGGCACGCCGCCAAAAGTGGTGCAAGAACGTCTAGGCCATGCGTCCATACAGATGACCCTTGACCTGTATTCCCATCTGTACCCCGACAAGCAGAAAGACGTTGCCAACCGCCTTTCTCAATACTTCTAAGCCGAAAAATAGAACTATTTTAGAACTTTACGCATAGAAAAACGCCTGTAAACCCTTGATATATAAGGCTTACAGGCGTTTATTTTACTTATTATAAGTCAATTTTCCCTTTGCGCCGCCGCGCCTTTGAGATGACGGAAGTTGACTGACTCGATCTGCCCTTCCCGCAAGGCCGCCATGACGCGCGGCGAGGTGATGGCGCGCAGCTCTTCTTCAAAGTCATGCTGCCATCCGCTGTCTTCCTGCAGCACTTCATTGCAGGTGCCCGGATGCATCATGACCTCCGTCGTACCCTGCGGCAGATGCGCGATGAGCTTGAGAAGCTCCGCCTCACTGACGGCCTCGCCTGCCACGATGCCCGAAAAGTGCTCCGTCACCGCGAGCCCCCGGCGGTGCGCCTTAACGGCGGCGAGCTGTGCCAGCGTGCTGAGCCCGAGCCGTCCGACAAGCTGCCCGAGGCCGCCGAACGCACCGGCAAAGAGCGGCGTGCGCGGCGCGCGCACCGCCCCGATGCGCGCGCTTACCGCGAGGTCCAGCACGATGTCGATGATGCCGGGCAGCGTGTGCATATGCTGATGGCTGTCCACATGCGAGATGGGCACGCCCGTCGCCTCGACCTTCCGGAGCTGTGCAGCGAGTTCCCGGCGCACCTCTTCGAGGTTGACGCCGCCCTTCAGGTAGCGCCTCAAAAGCGCTGTGTGGTCGGGCAGGAAGCGTCCATCCTCCGCCACGAGCGAAGGGATCTCTGACGGCGGCAGGATGGGATTGCCGTCTACGAGCGTGAAGTGCACACCGAGCCCGAGCGCTTCGTGGTGGCGCGCGATGTCGATGGCCCCCGCAAAGGCGGCGCCGCCCGGCATGACGGTCGCCGAGCGCAGGCAGCCATGCACAAGCCCCTGCTTCACCGCCCGGTTGATCTCCGCATGGCGGCCAAAGTCGTCGGCATTGATGATGATGTATCGCAAGACAGGCACCTCTTTCTTGTACTCTCTTCCCTATCTCTCTGTGAATGGCATGGAAAAAGGAGCCTGTGAACAGGCTCCTCTCGTTTCAGTCTCGCTGCATGCAATCAGTTATTCGACTCAATGAGGCCGTAGTTGCCATCATTGCGGCGGTAGACAACATTGACCGCCTCCGTCTCCGAATCGCGGAAGACGAAGAAATTGTGGTTCAGGAGGTTCATCTCCATGATGGCTTCCTGGACATCCATCGGCTTGACGATGAAGTGTTTCGTCTTGACGACCTTATAGGTATCGCTCTCATCGTGTACATCCGGCAGCGGGCTCGACTTGAGCTCCTCCGTCTTGAACTGGCCGGAACGCAGGCGGCGCGAGAGTTTCGTCTTCTGTTTATGGATCTGACGCTCGAGTTTCTCGACGACAAGGTCGATGGACGTGTACATATCCATCGTCGACTCCTCGCCGCGCAGCAGGATGCCACCGGGGATCGGGACAGTGACTTCTACGATGTGACGACCCTTCGAGACGGTCAGCAGAACCTTGATGTCGCCGACGGACTCAAAGTATTTCGTGACTTTGCCAACGCGTTTCTCCACGTACTCACGCAGGGAAGGAGTAATCTCGATGTTCTTGCCTCTTACAGTGAATGTTGCCATACGACACATCCCCTTTCTTATTTCTATGCCGACGAACGGCACAAGTGATCGAGTAAAGCAGAGCGCTGGATGTTACACTTTCTTCAGATAATCCATTCATCCTGACGTCTTCTGTTTATATTGATAGTATTCGCCAAAGCCGCAGGAAACCCTTCTTCCAAATCAGGAAAATCGAATTATTTTATTGAGGATCTGGCCGTAAGGGAAGGCGAACATGCCAGGATACAAGAAAAGCCAGGTCCTTTACCGGGACTTGGCTCCTTTTCATCCGTTCTTATGCCGTCTTGATGACGTTGGCAGCCTGCGGGCCACGCGCACCTTCGACAATCTCGAACTCGACATCCTGACCCTCATTGAGCGTCTTGAACCCTTCGTCCTGGATTGCAGAGAAGTGAACGAAAACATCATCCCCGCCTTCGCGAGCGATGAAACCGTAGCCTTTCTCAGGACTGAACCATTTTACCTTGCCAACCATAATGATTCCTCCTAGCGTAACGAAAACCTATCAGGTTGTTAAAACATCCTGACTCACTCTCGATTATACTGAGTCGCTGCAAGGTTGTCAATGAGATTGTTCCCTGTTAACACAACTGTACTGGGAGAAGACTATCATCCCTCCAACTTGATGGGACGGGGTTGCCAAGGGCCATCGCACACCATAGGAATCCGAGATCAGAGGACTTTCGAGAGGAAGAGGCGCGTGCGTTCCTCCTGCGGATGCTCGAAGACTTCCTTCGGATCGCCCTGCTCGATGATGCGTCCATCATCGACGAAGAGCAGGCGGTCGCCGACTTCGCGGGCAAAGCCCATCTCGTGCGTGACGATGACCATCGTCATGCCCTCTTCGGCGAGCTTGCGCATGACGTCGAGTACCTCACCGACCATCTCCGGGTCGAGAGCCGACGTCGGCTCATCGAACAGCATGACCTTCGGCTTCATCGCCAGAGCGCGTGCGATGGCGACGCGCTGCTGCTGGCCGCCTGAGAGCTGGCTCGGGTATGCATCCGCCTTGTCGGCCAGGCCGACGCGCGCGAGCAGCTTGCGCGCCGTGTCCTCAGCCTCCGCCTTCGTGATGTGGCGCACCTTGATTGGCGCCAGCATGATGTTGTCGAGGACCGTCATGTGCGGGAAGAGGTTGAAGCGCTGGAAGACCATGCCGACTTCCTCGCGCACCTTGTTGATGTTGGCCTCGCCGTCAAGCACGATGCCATCGACGCTGACCTTGCCGGACGTCGGCTCCTCGAGGTAGTTCATGCAGCGCAGCAGCGTGCTCTTGCCCGAACCGGACGGGCCGATGATGACGACGACTTCCTTCTCCTTGATCGTGAGGTCGATGCCCTTGAGCACCTCGACGTCGCCAAATGATTTTCTCAGATTCTCAATGTCGATCATCCGTCTTGTATCTCCTCTCCAGATATGCTACGAAGCGGGAAATCGTCAGCGTCATGGCCAGGTAGATGACCGCAACGCTGATCCAGATCTCCAGCGAACCATACGTCTTCGCGATGATCAGCTGGCCGCGGCGCGTGAGTTCCTCGAAGCCGATGACGGAGACGAGGGACGAATCCTTCAACAGGGCGATGAACTCATTGCCGAGCGGCGGGATGACGCGCTTGAAAGCCTGCGGCACGATGATGTAGCGCATCGTCTGCACCCAGGTCATGCCGAGGGAGCGGCCGGCCTCCATCTGGCCCTTGTCAATCGACTGGATGCCGGCGCGGAAGATCTCCGCCACGTAAGCACCCGAGTTGATGCCGCAGGAGCCGATGGCCGCGACGAACGGGTCGACACGCTGGCCCGTGATGACCGGCAGCGCGAAGTAGACCAGGAAGATCTGCACGAGGAGCGGCGTGCCGCGGAAGAAATCGACGTAGATTGCCGCGAGGACGCGCAGGATCTTGATGCGCGAGATGCGCGCGATGCCGACGAAGAGGCCGATGACCACACCGAGGGCTACCGAGAGGGCTGTGATCTTGATCGTGACGCCCGCGCCCACGAGCAGGAGCGGGAAGGAATTCACGACCAAATCGAAGTTAAACTGCATTTGCTTTCACCTTACCATTGGGATTCATAATTATTCATCATCATCAATTGGAAAAACCTGTCTACTATTATATTTCCTGCCCCTGTTCCTGTCAACGGATTGTCGGTGCATTGTCAGCAGAAAAGCAAAACACCACGCCGAAAGCGTGGTGTTTTTTTATGCATGTTCCGTGATTATTTCTGACCACCGAACCATTTTGCGTAGATCTTGTCGTACTCGCCGTTCTCTTTGAGCTTCTTGAGTGCTTCGTTGATCTTGGACTGCAGTTCCGTGTTGTCCTTCGCCATGGCGATGCCGTAATCCTCAGCCGTCAGCTTCTCTTCGAGTGCCTTGACACCCGTCTCGCCGCTCTTCGTGATGTAGTAGTCATTGACCGGGCGGTCGTTGACGACGGCATCGACACCGTTGCCCTTGAGCTCCATGAAGCAGTCAGCCGGCGTGTTGAGTTCCTTGACCTCTACGCCGCCGAGCTTCTTGACAGCCTCAGCGCTCGTCGTGCCGATCTGGACAGCAACCTTGTGGCCCTTGAGGTCCTGGAAGCTCTTGATGGCCTGCTCATCCGAGCGGACGACCATCGTCAGGCCGGACTGGTAGTACGGGTCAGAGAAGAGCACGTTTTCCTTGCGCTCGTCGTTAATCGTCATGCCCGAGATGATGACATCGATATTCTTGGCCTGCATAGCCGGGATCAGGCCATCAAAGCCGATGTTCTGGATCTCGACCTCATAGCCCATCTCCTTGCCGATGGCGCGGATCAGGTCCATGTCGAAGCCCTGATATTCCTTCTGGCCTTCATCCTGGAACTCGAACGGTGCAAAGTCGATGGACGAACCGACCTTGAGCACCTTAGCACCCGAGCCGCTGCCCGACGATGCCGAGTTGCTGCCGCCGCAGCCAGCCAGTGCAAACGTCGCAAAGACGCAGGCTGCCAGAAGGACGAATAACTTCTTGAATTTCATAAAGATTCCTCTCCCTCCATAGCTTTTCAAGCTTTTCATAGCTCTTCATGGATTCTTTCAGAGAATGAGGCCCGGAAATGGATCCGGGCCTCGTTGCTCTCACGCGATTCATTATACCATAATCGCGTATATCATGCCAGTCTCACGAAAAAATTTCAACTGACTGCCTCTCAGTGCTGTGCCTTTCTCTTGCTGAAGCAATCGCGGCAGTACACCGGGCGGTCGTTCTTCGGTTCGAACGGAACTTCCGTTTCTTTACCGCACTCTGCACAGACGACCTTGTACATCTGGCGCTGCTCGCCGCCCTCGCGGCTGCGGCGGCGCTTGTCGCGACAATCACGGCAGCGAGCCGGTTCGTTCTCGAAGCCCTTCTCAGCATAGAATTCCTGTTCACCGGCGGTGAAGATGAACTCCTTGCCACATTCTTTGCACGTGAGTGTCTTGTCCTGGAAAGCCATAAGATAATCCCCTTACTGAAAAATAGAATAACGCATCAGATGTCCAGTTCCCTCAATGCAGTCAATGCAGATATACGAAGAAAATAGAACGTCTATAAGATAGTATATAGGCAAAGTCCGTAAAGTGCAAGTAATTTTTATTTCAAGAGTTTTCTGCCAGTATCGCACAATAAAAAAGCTGGGGAATCCCAGCTTTTTGTCAGGCAGCCCTGCGGCGCAGCCGGCTCTTTCTCTGCGGACGCAGGATCCGGCAGCTGTTGAGCACGACGGCCAGGGTTGCCGTATTGTGGATGACAGCCGCCCAGAGCGGATTGATCTTGCCAAGCGCACCGAGCAGCATGGCGCCGCTGTTGACGAGAATCGTCGCCATGAAGTTCTGCTGGACGAGATCCATCGTGCGGCGGCCGAGCTGCAGCGCCTCCATGAGGCGCGACGGATCTTCCGAGTGGATTGTGACGGCCGACGATTCCGCCGCGATATCCGTCTGGCGCCCGCCCAGCGACACGCCGACATCCGCAAAGGCCAGCGCCGGCGCATCGTTGATGCCGTCGCCGACCATCATGACCGTGCCGCGCTGCTTGAGCTTATTGACGTAGCTCGACTTGTCCTCCGGCAGAATCTCCGCATGGTACGAGTCGATATCCATGCTGCGCGCGACTTCCTGTGCCACGGCCTTGCTATCGCCCGTCAGCATGACGATCTCGTCGATGCCGTAGCGGCGCATCTGGTTGAGTGTCTTCTTCATCTTCGGGCGGATTGGGTCCTCGATGCCGATGACGCCGATGAGCTTCTCGTCGCGGGCGACGTAGAGGAGGTTCTTGCCAAGCAGTCCCGCATCGAGCTGCGCATCATCCGCGATGCCGTTCTCCCGCAGGAATTTCTTGCTGCCGACGCGGATGACGCCTCCCGGGAAGCCGTCAAAATCGGGGACTTCCGCCTGCATGCCGCGCGCCACGATGGTCTTGGAGCTTTTGTGGTGCGGCGTCTGCCAATCGTGCTCCTTGACGTACTTCTGGATGGCGACAGCCAGCGGGTGGACCGAGTGCAGTTCCGCCGAAGCGGCGAGCAACACCGTTTCCTTCTCCGTCACACCGCCCGCCGTCTTGACGAAAGCGATCTGCGGCACGCCGACCGTCAGTGTGCCCGTCTTGTCGAGCACGACCGTATCCGTCTCGGCCAAGGCTTCAATGTAATTGCCGCCCTTGACCAAGATGCCGCGCTTGGCCGCAGCGCCGATGGCCGCCGAGATGGCCGTCGCCGTCGAGAGCTTGAGGCCGCAGGAAAAGTCGATGAACAGGAGGTTCAGCACGCGCTGCCAGTCTCTCGTCGCACCGTAGACAATGGCCGCGCCGAGAAACGAGATCGGCACGAGGAAGTTCGCCATCTGGTCGGCGAAGTTCTGCACGGGTGCCTTGCGCGTCTGCGCCTCCTCGACGAGGTGGACGATGTGCGCGAGGCTCGTATCCTTGCCCACCTTCTCGACCGCGATGATGAGCTCGCCCGCCTCGACAACGGAGCCCGCATAGACGGGCATCCCCTTGTGCTTCATGGCCGGATTCGATTCACCCGTGATCGACGCCTGGTTGATGGCGGCGTCGCCGCGGAGAACGCGGCCGTCGATGACGATCTTCTCGCCCGTGTGAGCGGCGATGATGTCGCCGGCCTTGACCTGCTCGATCGGCACCTTGCGCTCCACCTCGCCATCGACGAGCCAGACATAGCGCTGGTCGAGGGACAGCAGGCCGGAGATCTGCGTGCGGGCGCGCTCAGCCGCATAGCTCGTGAGCATCTCCGCACCATTCGAGATGGCAAGCAGCGTCAGGCTCGATTCCGGCTTGCCGGCGAGCACCGAGGCGATGACTGCCGTAGCCGTCAGTGTGTCGGCATTCGGGCGGTGTTCCTTGACCATGCCCTGCACGCCGTTCTGGATGAACTTGCGCGCGATGGCGAGCACGAGCAGGCTGCGCACGACCTTCATGCTCCAGAACAGCTGCGGCGACGTGCGCTTCAAGACTTCCATGCCGGCAAAGCTGGCCAGCGAGAAGAGCGCATCGCGGCGGTATTCCGCCAGGCGTTCCGAAGGCGTCACCGCAGCTTCCTGCACGCGCCGCACCGTCGCGATGGCTAGCTTCTGGATCTCGCGGATGGGCAGTGCCCCCCGATACCATATCTGGACGCGCTTATCCGTGACCGTCACCGCCCGGACCGTGCGGAACCGGCGGATCTTGGCGGCCAGCATCGCGCGCTCCTCGCGCGGCAATGCGGCCTGCAGATGAAGATAACAGCTCCCATACATCATACTGTACGCCATCCTCTCATCAATGACAGAGCCCACCAGAGCATCTGCGCTCCCGATGGGGAAGAATACGTCATGAGCACCTTGCGCAGGCCGCGCAGCGCGAAGAGCAGCGAGACAAGCGAGCTCATGTCAAACCAGCCAGCCGTGTGGCGGTTGATCCAGGCCGAGAACGCGCGGCCTGAATTGCGCACGCTACGCGTGACCTTGCCGGCATGCGATTCATCAAGCCCAGCACACGCCACCTCAGCAGATGGCATCTCAGAGAAGAGATGCTCCTTGAGCCAGGCGGCCAGCGCATCGACGCGCAGGCAGTCGGTCTCGTCGAAGGTGATGAGGATGCTGCCGCTCAGCGCATTTACCTGGATTTCCTTGATGAACTCCAGCGATGAGAGGCGCTCCTCCAGAGCAGCCGCGATGGCGGGCGCGATGCGGGATGCGCGGTAGCGGCGGCGCCCCGGCAACGTCGACACGAGCGCAAAGGACGGCGCGTCCCCAACGGCCGCCTGTCCCGGCAGAGTGGCTGCCCTGCCGCGGCGTCCCACAGCCGGATTGCCAGAGGGAGCCGCAGCGGAAGAGCCGCCGAACATCTGCCGGATGCTCTTGCCGATTGCTGCCCCCATCATGAAACCAGATACGTATGACATAGTTACCTCCTTGCATGCGCCATGATATATTCTTCGACCTTGCGCAGGTCGGGATTCCGCCTGAGCGTCTCCGGCTCATAGTGGATGAGGATCGAGCCTGTGACGATGCTCGTCTCCACGCGCGTGAGCTCCGGGAACGCGCGAAGCTCGCGCTGCACCTGGCGCTCGAGCTCCAGGTTGCCCCGGAGCTTCTGGCTGCGCAGGCGGATGCGCCCGGGCAGATACGAAGCGATCTCGACAGAACGGATGAATAGGTCCAGCTTATTCGTAGGGATCTGCAGACTTCCCATGAAATTCAAGATAGTTCCTCCCTTGACGTATGACAGAATGGCATTTACAGAAAGAGACTGCCAAAAGTCTTGGCAGTCTCCCCCTCATTCTGCAAGAAATCAGTTCTTCTTTGCCTGCTGGGCTGCGATGAGGTCTTCGAGTTCTTCTTTCTGGCGCTGGAGCTCAGCAAGAGGAATCTCGCCTGCCGGTGCAGCCGGCTGCATTGCTGCCATCTGCTGCTCGCGCTCCTGCATGAAGCGGTAGCCAAAGATGCCAGCCACAGCACCTACTGCGAGGCCGATCCAAAAGTCGGTTTTCTGGAACATCGTATCCATCCTCCTTTTTCGTTTCTGATGGGCTGTGCTGCCCATCGCTGGAACAAGACAGATGTCCTGCCCTGTTCTTCATCTTATCACTAATGGGAATTATTGTCAAAGCATATAAAAATCACGCATACCTCAGCGATGAAGTATGCGTGCTCTTTATCGTGAACAGCTTTCTCGGCCAATCACATCTTCTTGACAGGGATTGGGCCGCGGGAGAGCGCGATGGCTCCCGTGCGGGCAATCTCGATGATGCCGTACTCCTGCAGGACCTCGCAGAGCGCGTCGATCTTGCTCTGCGCGCCCGTGAGCTCGATGACGATGTCTTCCGGCGTGACATCGACGATGTTCGCGCGGAAGATGTTGACGACGTTGATGATGTCGCTGCGCGTCTCGCGCGTCGCCGCGACCTTGATGAGCACGAGCTCGCGCTCAATTGCATCCTCCTCGCTGAGGTTGACGATCTTGATGACGTCGATGAGCTTGCTGAGCTGCTGGATGACCTGGTCCAGCTCGCCCTCCGACTCGACGGAGACGACGATGTTGATGCGCGTGACATCCGGCTCTTCCGTATAGCCGGCCGAGATGCTCTCGATATTGAAGGCGCGCCGGCTGATGAGGCCCGACACATGCGTCAGGACGCCCGGTTTGTTGTCGACCAGCACGGCAAGCAGGTATTTCTTCATCTTTAATTCCTCCTACACCCAACTACGCGAAATCTCAGAGATAGCCGAGGACCATCTGGTCCAGGCGCTTGCCACCCGGCACCATCGGCAGGACGTCTTCCTCCTCAGGGATGACGACATCGATGAGCACGGCGCCCTTTTCCGCCAGGATCTCCGGCAGGCGCGTCTCGAGCTCCTCTTTCTTCGTCAGGCGGTAGCCCTTGACGCCCATGGCCTCCGCGAGCTTGACGAGGTCCGTCTTGCCCTTGAGCTCCGACTGCGAGTAGTGGTGGTTGTAGAACAGGCGCTGCCACTGGCCGACCATGCCGAGGATCTCGTTGCGGATGACGACGACCTTGACGTCGATGTCGTTGTCGGCAATCGTCGCGAATTCCTGGCAGTTCATCATGATGCTGCCATCGCCCGTGAAGAGGACGACAGGGGTATCGGGGCAGCCTACCTTGGCACCCATCGCGGCCGGCAGGCCGTAGCCCATTGTGCCCTGGCCGCCGGACGTCAGGAAGTGGCGCGGCTTGTAGACCTTGAAGAACTGTGCCGCCCACATCTGGTGCTGGCCGACATCCGTCACGCCGATCGCATCGCGGCCCATGAGGCTGCTGACCTTGCTGATGAGCGCACCCGGCTTGATGGCCTCGCCTTCCTCGCGATAGCCGAACGGATGCTTTGCCTCGAGCTCGAGCGCATGCTCAAGCCACGGAGCGAACTTAGAGGCAAAGTCATCCTCGCACGCATTGAGCTTGTCGCGCAGGAGGGGCAGTGACCAGCTGAGGTCACCGAGCACGCTGTAGTCGGCCTTGACGTTCTTGTTGAGCTCAGCGCGGTCAATCTCGAAGTGGACGACCTTCGCATGCGGCGCAAACTCCGATACTTTGCCCGTCACACGGTCACTGAAGCGCATGCCGATGCAGAGCAGAAGGTCGCACTCCTGGATGGCCATGTTGGCACCGTACGAGCCGTGCATGCCCGCAAAGCTCAGATACCCCTTCTCGTCAGCCGGGATGGCCCCAAGGCCCAGCAGCGTTGCCGTGCTCGGCACGCCGAGGCGGCGCACGATGTCGCGCATGGCATCTGAAGTATTCGAGATCATGATGCCGCCGCCCGCAAAGACGAGCGGCTTCTTGGCCGCACGGATGGCCTCGACAACTGCGTCGATCTCGCTCTCGTCGCCGATGTTCTCGCCGCTGTAGCCGCGCAGGTGCACCGCCTCCGGATACGAGTAGTCGAATTTCGTGTCAAAGACATCCTTGGCCACGTCGACGACGACCGGGCCAGGACGGCCCGTGCGGGCGATGTAGAATGCCTCCTTGAGCACGCGCGGCAGGTCCTCGACCTTCTTGACGAGATAATTGTGCTTCGTGATCGGCGTCGTGATGCCGCAGACATCGGCCTCCTGGAACGAGTCCTTGCCGATATAGGGATTCGCCACCTGTCCCGTGATGCAGACGAGCGGCACCGAATCCGTGTAAGCCGTCGAGATGCCCGTGACGAGGTTTGTCGCACCAGGGCCGGACGTCGCAAAGACGACACCGACCTTGCCCGTCGCGCGCGCATAGCCGTCCGCCGCATGGACAGCTCCCTGCTCATGGCGCGTCAGGATGTGCGGGAAGTTCATTTTATAGACAGCATCGTAGAGCGTGAGCACCGCGCCGCCGGGGTAACCGAATACGACGTCCACGCCTTCATTCTTCAGGCTCGTGAGCACAGCCTCTGCACCATTCATCAACAAGTGAAAGCCCCCTTATATCTTGAATTCAACAAATGACCAATTGAAAATGGGATTCTTTAATTATACAACAGGAGTATACAACATTACAACCGGAATAGCCAAGTTTTCTCAGAATGGAATCCCATGCCATTCAGCGATGGTCGCTGGCAAAGACGAGCGCATCGACGCGCGCAGCCCCGGCTTGACACAGGACAGCCGCACAGCCAGAGAGCGTCGCCCCCGTCGTCAGGATGTCGTCGAGCAGCAGGATGTGCTTTCCCCGGACGTCTGCGCCTGAGGCCAGAGAGAACGCGCCCTGAAGGCTCTTCTTCCTCTCCTGCCGCGCCATCTTGTAGAGTGGCTCCGTCTTGCGCGTGCGCACGAGGGCCTGCTCCATGGCGATGCCGTGTGCGCTGAGCCATTCCCCGAAAATCAGCTCGACCTGATTGAAGCCGCGCTGGCGATAGCGCGCTTCATGCAGCGGCACCGGCACAGCGACGTCGACGCCCTCAGGCAGCACGAAGCTGCTCTCCTGCAGGAACGAAGCAATGCACGGCAGGGCGCTGCGCTTCTTCCTGTACTTGAGCGCATGAATCAGGCTGCGCAGGCCGCCGCGGTAAATGCCGAGCGCCCAGACCGCCCCGATGAACCGCTGCGATAGAGCGGGCAGCAGGATGGCATGAGGCTGCTGCGCCGCCTTCATGCAGGCGGGGCACCAGTCGCCGAGCTGCTCGACGTAAGCGCGGCAGACCGGGCAGCGCGGCGGGAAGAGAAAGTCCAGGATAGACTGGATAACACCCTTTCCCATCGCATCATCTCCTCATCTGCTAACCGGCAGGAATCAGTGGCCAAAGAAGCGATGCTTCGGCTTCTCGCTCTCCCAGGCCATGACGGCCTCAAGGACAGAGCCGCCGATGCAGCGCGCCTTGTCCGAGATCGTGTAGCACTCTTCCTGCCCCATCGTCGGGTGGATGTCAGCAATCTTCTGACCGGCCTCGACCTTGCTGCCATCGTAGATGGCGCCGCGCAGGACGCCGTCGATCGTCGCCTTGATCTCGACGGCCTCGCCGTCCTTGACGTGGAGCTGTCCGATGACCTCGCCCTGCTTGACCATCAGTGAGATCGTGCGCAGCATCTCGACGTGTCCGTCGGCCGGGGCAAAGACGAGATGCTCGATGTTCGGGTTCTCTCCGACCGTGCCATTGCCGTGGTCGAGGTCCTTCGAAGAATAGCCTTCGTAGATCAGGCGGCCGAGATTGTGACCGCGTCCCGTCTCCACGACGGTATCGACATCGCGGCCCGCGCAGAAGCCCGGCCCGAGCGCTATCGTGTGCTCAGCCAGGCCCTTCTCCTTGCCGTGGTTCTTGTGGGCGACGATGGCGTCGATGAGCACATCCGGCTTGAGGGCAGCCACGCACTTGGCCTCCGGATCGGCGATCATCATGATCTCCCCCTTCTTCAGTCGCTTCTGCGCATCCTCGATGCTCTTGGCCCGATAGCATTTGACGCGCTCAACCTCCGACTCACCGCGGTACATGGCATCCGAGAACGTGACCTTGCGCCGCGTCGCCGTCGGCTTCTTCTGTTCGAGGATCAGAACGCGGAATCCCGCGCGATGAAGACAGTGCGCAATGCCGCTGCCCAGTTCGCCGCCGCCGCGGACAATGATCAGGTGTTTCATAGATGGAACCTTCTTTCCCTAAAGTCTTTCCTCTATTATACTATAAATTGACACAATCTACCTGAAATAATTTATTTTTGTCAGCCTTGTGTAAAGCATTGCAATTGTCTGACACACGTGTTATAATATAACTGTAAAGAGGAGATGGACAAGCAAACCACCGCCGAGTAGTCCTGGAGGTCGAAAGACAGAAGGTGCATGTCCTGCCGAAAAAGGCGCTCTTCAAAACCTTACACGAAAGGATGTGGATGGTTATTGAAGATTATGATGAGCAGAACTTCTCTCCATCCTGACTAGCAAGCGCACTGATGAAGTACAAGAATATCCATAGCGCGGGGAATGCACGTAATGATGGCCAGGGGCCGCCAGTCGTGCTCGATGCCAATGGAAGTCTGGAGCGCAACGTCAGTAACTGGATTGAAGGAACGCAACCCTGGGTAACGGTAAATCATCGAGAATCCATCGAGAAGTAGTCGGTATCTCCTATGTTATCGGTAACGGACCAAGATGAACCAGATGTGCACAACGTGATTTTGAGATCACAACTGTTTTAGCTGAGCATGATGAGATATTTGCAAAGTTCCTGTTCGCGAGGGAAATTTGCTAGATGACAACAGAATATTGAAGAAGGATCACATTATTTATGGTTAACTACGTATAAAGCGGCTTACATTTACGAGAGAAATGTAAGCCGCTTTTGTTGTGCCGATTCAGTTGTATTGCCAGGATATCTGCTCAGGTACTCAAGATCGTAACGACGCCTCAAGAATCTTCATACGGGCGCACGCGCAGCGTCAGGCCGCGTTCCTCACAGATCTTCCGGCACTTCTCGATCTCCTCCGGCCCCTCGACGTGGTCGACGATCGTCAGGACGACATTCGGTACGTAGGGCTTGCAGTGCTGCGCAAAGGTCAGCATCGCTTCGTACGACTCGATGCCGAATTTCGCGCGCGTGAGCTCGAAGTAGCGCTCAGCGTTCGACGCGTTGAGGCTGATGGAGATCGTGTCGAGAATGCCCTTGAATTCCGAAGCAAACTCGCGGCCGTTCTCCAATTCGCCGAGGCCGTTCGTGTTGAGGCGCGTCGGCAGTTCCGGGTGCTGCTGCTTGACATAGCGTAGGAGCTCCAAGAGCACATCGAGGCGCATCGTCGGCTCACCGAAGCCGCAGAAGACGACCTCCTTGATGTAATCCCAGGGAACTGTATCGAGTGCGGCCTTGACCTCCTCGACCGTCGGTTCCTTGCCCTTGAACCACAGCGAGGACTGCTCGGCCATGTGCTTCATCGTGCGCAGGCAGAACGTGCAGGCGCAGTTGCAGTGATTCGTGATGTTGACGTAAAGGTTGCGCTTGCCTTCCGGCTGCACGCGCAAGGATTCATCGAGCGGCAGGTACTTGCCGCCGGCATGCGTTGCATAGACAATCATGGAAATCCCTCCAAAAAACAAAAGAAAACGCCTCAGCGAAGCTCGGTCAGGTACTCCTCAAACGGCAGGCCGTAATTCCATGGCAAGTCGAGCTCCAGCGCATAGGCGAGACAGCGGCTGATGAAGGAAGCGGCCTTCTGGACGGCTACCTCCAGCTCCTCGCCGCGGATCAGGCTCGCCGCGACGATGGCGGCGAAGGCATCGCCGCTGCCGCTGCGGTCGCCGCCGATCTTCGGCGCGCGCACGATGGCGATTTTGCCCTCCTCGTAGAGGAAGTTCTTGATGGTGTCACCCTCGTGGAGCCCCGTGATGACGACCTGCTTCGGTCCGCGCGCCGCCAGGGCCTCTGCCATCTCGCAAAGCTCATCGTCCGTGACAATCCCGTCCGTGGGATACGGGATGTCGAGCAGCTGGCAGGCCTCTGTGAGGTTCGGCGTGACGAGGTCCGCTACGCCGAGCAGGCTGCGCATCTTGTCGCACATCTCCTGCGTGTACGATGGGTAGAGCTTGCCGTAGTCGCCCATGACAGGGTCGACCATGACGCGCGTCCCCGCCCCCTTGAAGCGCCGGATGAAGTCGAGCACGATGGCTATCTGCTCGGCCGACCCCAGGAAGCCCGTGCAGATGCCGTCGAATGCGAGCCCATTCTTCTCCCAGCTCGCGATGTACGGCGCCATGCGCTCCGTGTAATCGTCGAGGTAATGGTCGGGAAAGCCCGTGTGGACCGAGAGGATGGCTGTCGGCAAGGGACAGGCCTGTATCTTCATGGCCGATATGAGCGGCAGTTCCACCGTGACAGAACAGCGCCCGAAGCCAGTGATGTCGTTGACGAGCGCAATTCGCTTTTGTCGTTTCATTTCTCTATCTGCGTCCTCCCCTGCCTGTTTCAGCGGTTGTCGACCTTATCCATGGCGACGAGGTCGTGCTCCATGAAGCGGTGCTCCGCCAGCCGCTCGTACTTCGTATCCGGACGGCCATAGTTGGCGTACGGGTCAATCGAGATGCCGCCGCGCGGCAGGAACTTGCCCCAGACCTCGATGTACTTCGGATCCATGAGGCGGATGAGGTCCTTCATGATGACATTGACGACGTCCTCGTGGAAATCGCCGTGGTTGCGGAAGCTCACGAGGTAGAGCTTCAGCGACTTGCTCTCGACCATCCGGCGGCCCGGGATGTACGAGATATAGATGGTCGCATAGTCCGGCTGGCCCGTGATGGGGCAGAGCGCCGTGAACTCCGGGCAGTTGAACTTGACCCAGTAATCATTGTCCGGATGACGGTTCTCGAACGTCTCGAGGATCTCCGGACAGTAATCGTAGTGGTATTTGACATTTTTCTTGCCGAGGAGCGTGATGTCCTCCTGGGATTTATCGCGTGACAATGAGCGTCCCTCCATATATCCATTGAATCGTAATCGGTAACGTCTGAATCTATAACTCCTATCATAGCGAATCTAAAAAAAATAATCAAGCATGCTCGTCACACCGAGCATACGCCGAGCGTACACCGAGCATACACCGAGCATACAAAGAGCATACAAAGAGAGCCCCGCACCCAATCCGAGGATCGTGATGCGGGGCTCTCTTTGCTCAGTCTTATCAGGCTCAGTGATTGAAGATATTCTTCAGGGCCTGCTTGTTGACATCGCGGTTGAGCTGTGCGAGATACGTCGTCAGCTTGATGTTCTTCGGGCAAGCTTCGACACAGTTCTGGCTGTTGCCGCAGCTCGTGATGCCGCCCTTCTCCATCAGTGCGTTCAGGCGCTTCGGAGCGTCGAACTTTCCGAGCGGATGGAGATTGAAGAGGTAAGCCTGTACCGTCGGAGCCGGTCCGATGAAGTCGGACTGCGGGCCGACGTTCGGGCAGGCCTCGAGGCAGCAGCCGCAGGTCATGCAGTGCGAGATCTCGTAGGCCGTCTGTGCCGTGTACGGGTTCTGGATTGGAGCATCCTTGACCTCCCACGTGCCGTCGACTTCGACCCAGCCGTGGATGCGCTTGAGGCTCTCGAACATGACGGAGCGATCGATGAGCAGGTCGCGGATGACCGGGAACGTGCGGGCCGGCTGCAGGTGGATTGGCTGTTTGAGCGTGTCAACGAGCGTGCAGCAAGCCTGGCGAGCCTTGCCGTTGATGACCATCATGCAGGCGCCGCAGACCTTCTCGAGGCAGTTGCATTCCCACGTCACTGGCGGGACTTTCTTGCCGTCGACCGTTACCGGGTTCTTCTGGATTTCCATCAGGGCAGCAACGATGTTGAGGCCCGGACGATAGTCGATCTCGAACTCCTGGTTGTACGGCTTCTCTTTCGGGCCGTCCTGGCGCTCGACGATGATTCTGACTTTTTTCTGTTCTGCCATTTCTATTTGTCCTCCCTCTTACTCTTTCTTAGCTACGGCATAGTTGCGCAGACGCGGCTTGATGAGAGAGTGCTCGAATTCACGGTAGGAAACGACCGGCTCTTCCTTCTCCTGGTCGAAGGTAACGATGGTCGTGCGCATGAACTGCTTATCGTTGCGCTCGAAGAATACGAGGTCGTCGTTGCCGTCATCCGTCGTGCCACGGCCCGTCTCAGCGTCGAAGTGGAACTTGCCGTACTTCTTCGTGAGGGCTTCCTTGAGCTGGTCGTCCATCTTATCGTAATCGGACTTCAGGACGATCTTCGCATGAGCACCGCGGCTCTCGTCACGCTGCAGAGCGGACTGCGTGATGGCCATCGCATAGATGATCATGTTGCGCAGCTGGCGGACGAACATCGCTTCCTGGTTTGCCCAAGTGCCGTGATCCGTAACGCCGATGTTGTCCCAGCGCTTGAGAATTTCCTTGAGCTCCTTGACGCATTCTTTGAGGCCGTTGTTGTCGCGCTCGATGGAGACGTACTTGTACATGATGTCGCCGAGCTCGTGATGGAGCTTATGCGCATTCTCCGTGCCGTTCATGTTGCGGATCTTGTCGAACTCTGCGACGCACTCCTGGCGGGCAGCCTCGAGCTCTTCTGCCGTCAGGGCAGAGCCGAGCTTGCCGCTGCGTGCGAGGCGCAGGGACTCTGGGCCAGAAATCGTGCCCGAATACGTTGCCGACAGCAGCGAGTTTGCACCGAGGCGGTTTGCGCCGTGGTACTGGTAATCGCACTCGCCGGAAGCGAGGAGCCCCGGGATGTTCGTGTGATGCTCGCGATCGACCCAGATGCCGCCCATCGAGTAGTGGATCGACGGGAAGATTTCCATCGGGACCTTGCGCGGATCCTGGCCCATGAAGTCGCTGTACATCTCGAGGATGCCGCCGAGCTTGCGCTCGAGGTAATCAGCCGGGATGTGCGAGAGGTCGAGGTAGACGCGGTTCGGGTTGTGCATGCCGAGGCCCATGTGGACGACGACCTTGTAGATGGCACGCGATGCAACGTCACGCGGTACGAGGTTGCCGTATGCCGGGTACATATCCTCGAGGAAGTACCAGCGCTCTTTTTCGCCCGTCTGCGGGTTCTTGCGGTAAACCCAGACGCGGCCGCCCTCACCGCGGCAAGCCTCGGACATCAGGCGGTTCTTGTCGGAACCCGGGATAGCCGTCGGATGGATCTGGAGGAATTCCGGGTTGCCGAGCTCAGCGCCCTGCTGGTAAACAGCGGAAACAGCCGAACCGTTGCAGATCGTCGAAGCCGTGCAGCGGCCGTATACCTGGCCAGGGCCGCCCGTTGCGAGGATGACAACGTCAGCCGGGAACGAGACGATCTCGTTGGAGTTCATGTTCTGCGCGACGATACCGCGGCAGATGCCCTCTTTGTTCTTGATGATCTTGATGAATTCCCAGAACTCATACTTCTTGACGCCGCCCTTTACTTCCCAACGGCGAACCTGCTCGTCGAGAGCGTAGAGGAGCTGCTGGCCCGTCGTGGAGCCAGCGAAGACCGTGCGCTTGTTCTTCTGGCCGCCGAAGTTACGGAGGTCGAGAACGCCTTCAGCCGTGCGCGTGAACGGCACGCCCATGCGGTCGAACATCTTGATGAGCTTCGGTGCAGCTTCGACCATGCCCTTGACAGCGAGCTGGTCAGCGAGGAAGTCGCCGCCGTAGACCGTATCATCGAAGTGCTCGTAGATCGAGTCATGCTCACCCTTCGTGTCCATGCAGGCGTTGATGCCGCCCTGTGCACAGAGGGAGTGGGAACGCTTGACCGGGCAGTAAGAGAAGAGGTCAACCTTGCCGCCGCCTTCGCAGATCTTCAGCGTAGCCATGAGGCCCGAGAGGCCGCCGCCTACGACAATAATCTTATTTTCTGGTTTCTTAGCCATTTATATTCTCCTTTTCTTACACAGCGTATCGGGTCTTACATGACAAAGTAGCTTGCCATGAACGCAATCGTGACAAGGCAGAGGAATGCGCAGAGGCACATCGAGAGAACGTTGATGACGTTCTGGATGCGCGGGCCCTTGGCGATACCCCAGGTCATGCAGAAAGTCGTGATACCATTGCAGAAATGGAAGATAGCGGCGAACATGCCGATCGTGTAGAGCAGCGTCGTGATCGGGCTGCTCGTGAAGAGCGTCTGCAGCAGCTCATACGAGATTGGCGTGCCGTTGATGGCCTTCGTGAAGATGCGCAGATAGAATACATGCCAGATGAGGAAGATGACGAGGAACCATGCCGTCCAGCGCTGCAGAGCGAACTGCCAGTTGCGGACGTAGCCGTAGCGGCCCGGGTTGTTCTTCGCCTGAAGGGCGATGTAGATGCCGTAGATGGCATGGAAGAGGATCGGCAGAGCGACGCCGAAGATTTCCAGACCGAGGAAGATTGGATGCGGGATGAGCTCCATCATGGCCAGAGCACCGTTGAGGGACTCAGCACCGCCGAGTGCACGAGCATTCGTGATGATATGCTCGAAGAGGAAAATGCCGATTGCCAGCAGGCCGACTAACGAGTGCAGACGGCGCAGATAAAAAGTTGTATGGAACATTCTATACCTCCTGTTGATTCTTGGAAAAAGAAGAGAAGTTTCCGAGCGAGCCTCCCAAAAACTTCCCTTCTTCCCTCTTTATCAGTAACCCTTCAGGGTACGATACTTCTCCTGGTTGACATCGTAAAGGTTATTGCCTTCGCAGTCGATAACAACGATAGCCGGGAAATCCTCAACGGTCAGGCGGGCAAGTGCCTCCGGGCCGAGTTCTGGGTAAGCGAGTACTTCGTACTTCTTGACGGACTTCGCGATGAGCGCTGCGGCACCGCCGACAGCAGCGAAATACGTAACGCCGTTCTTCTTCATGGAATCGACGACTTCCTTCGAACGGGAGCCCTTGCCGATCATGCCCTTGATGCCCTGCTCGAGCATCGTCGGCGTATAGGCATCCATGCGGCCAGAAGTCGTCGGGCCGCAGGAACCGATCGGATCACCCGGTTTTGCCGGAGTCGGTCCGAGGTAATAGACCATCTTGTTGTGCCAGTCGATCGGCAGCTTCTCGCCTTTAGCGAGTGCCTCGCACATCTTCTTGTGCGCAGCATCGCGTGCAGCGTAGATCTCGCCCGTGATGAGAACGCTGTCGCCGATCTTGAGCTTGTGGGAATCTTCTTCCGTGAACGGGGTATGGATGCGAATAGGTTCTGCCATGATTATCTCTCCTCCTGATAGTTTTGCTCAGTCTTTCGACAGATCAAAGAACGCGCTTTGCATGACGGCATGCATGGCAGCAGATCGTCACAGCGACCGGCAGGCCGGCGATGTGCGTCGGGCCCCACTCGATGTTGACACCGAGGCAGGACGTCGTGCCGCCGAGCTGCGGTCCAATACCCGTTTCATTGATGAGCTCGAGGAGATCGTCTTCGAGTTTCGCATATTCTGGCATCGGGTTATGCGAGTCGATCGAACGCGTCAGGGCAATCTTGCTCATGACAGCGGCGCGGTCCATCGTGCCGCCGATGCCGATGCCGACGACCATCGGCGGGCACGGGTTCATGCTGGCATGCAGGATGATCTCCATGACAGCCTTCTTGACGCCCTCAAGGCCGTCAGCCGGTACGAGCATCTTGATGCCGCCCTTATTCTCGGAACCGAAGCCCTTCGGCTCAACCGTGATCTTGAGCTTGTCGCCCGGAACGATCTTCGTGTAGATGACGCCCGGCGTGTTATTCTGGGTGTTGACGCGGTTGAAGATTGGCTCTGCAACAACCGATTTTCTCAGGTAGCCTTCCGTGTAGCCCTTGGCGATACCGTCGTTGACTGCCTCTTCGAGGTCGCCGCCGACGATGTGGAGGTCCTGGCCTACCTCGAGGAAGACGATCGTCATGCCGGTATCCTGGCAGTACGGGCGATCCTCATCGCGTGCGATTTCCGCATTCTTGATGATCTGGTCGAGTACAGCCTGGCCGACTGGGGACTTCTCCGTCTCGCGGCCCTTCTTGAGGCCCTCGTAGACGTCTTTCGGCAGGTAATAAGCCGCCTCCTTGCACAGCTGTGCAACGGTTTCCGTGATTTGTTTTGCGTCGAGTTCTCGCAAAGTGATCCCTCCCATAAATACAACTTATCACACATCTGTGGTTCATCATAACACATTTTATAGCGGCTTTCAAGCATTTCTGAAAGCCCGCAAACCCTTGAAAAAAGCGAATCGAGTTCACTTTTTTGCCTCTCTGCGATCAGCCACAATGTGATGCTTGTCACTCAGATTTTATATTAGTGATTCGCCTTTAAAATCCTTCTTTCGCGCAAGAAAAATTTTATTTTGGGAACGATTATCGATAGGATTATGGAATTATTTACTCCATGCATGATGATATTGCAAAAAAATCATGCAAAGCGGATCAGATGGCAGGTTGGGGCTTTGCCCTGCTCGAGCTCCATGACGAGGAAGGAACCCTGCATCGCATCGCGCGGGCGCGCGACACTGCCCGGATTGAGCACAGTGATGTGCCCCGTCGAGATCTCTGCGACATGCGTGTGGCCGTAGACGGCGATATCACAGCCCGATTCGCCGGCTGCATCGCAGAGCATCTTCGTCGTGAAGCGCACGCCGTACATGTGGCCATGCGTCAGGAAGATGCGGTGGCCGACCGCCTCCACGACGTCGTCGTAGCGGGCACCGGGCTCCGGCCAGTCGCTGTTGCCCGCAACATAGCGGACCTTGGCCTTCCCTTCCGTCACCATGGCCAGGTACTCTGCATCCGGCGTGATGTCACCCGCATGGAGCCAGAGCGTCACACCCTCTGCCGCCGGATGGGAAAGCATCCGGTCGATGGCACGCGTCGAGCCATGACTGTCACTTACGATACCGATCTTCATCTCAAGCGCTCCTCCAACTCCTCGACCATCGCGCGCAGCGCCTTGCCGCGGTGACTGATCGCGTCCTTCTCCTCAAAGCTGATCTCAGCCATCGTGCAGCCCGGGTAGTCTTCGGTGTAGAAGTACGGGTCGTAACCGAATCCGTTCTCCCCCTTTGCCACCATGCGGACTGTGCCGTCGCAGCGGCCCTCCGTCACGAGGCTCGTGCCATCCACATCGACGAAAGCGAGCGCGCAGCGGTAGTCAGCAGGCGACGACTCGACACCGGCTTTCCTTAGCTCTGCGAGCAATTTCTCGTTGTTCGTCGCATCGTCGGCATGGAAGCCGGCGAAGCGCGCCGAGAAGATGCCAGGCTTTCCGCCGAGCACCTCGACCTCCAGGCCGGAATCGTCGGCGAGGCAAGCGCAGCCCGTCTGCTGCTGATAGAACGCCGCCTTGATGCGCGCGTTCTCGGCAAACGTCTTGCCGTCCTCCACGGCATCGGGCAGTGCGCCGAATTCCGCCAGAGAGACGACCTCGACAGGCAGATGCGAGAGCGCCTCGCGCATCTCGCGGACCTTGCCCTTGTTCTTCGTTGCAATCACGATCTTCTTCATCTTCTCACCCTCTTAAAATCAGCCTTCCCGGCCGACGAGCCAGACGAGCTCGCCGCCAAGCACATCCTTCTGATACGAGATGAGCTCCCGGCAGCCCTTCTCACCGAGCGCCAAGAGTGCGCCGAGCTCCTCGTGCGTGAACGGACGGCCCTCGCCCGTGCCCTGTACCTCGACAAAGCGCCCTGCGCCCGTCATGACGACATTCATATCGACGATGGCCCGCGAGTCCTCCTCGTAGCAGAGGTCGAGTATCGGCTCGCCCTCGTGGCTGACGCCGACGCTGATGGCCGAGAGGAAGTCCTTGACGGGGAAGATCTTGCCCTTCTCGTAGAACGAAGCGCACGCCTCGACGAGCGCAACAAAAGCGCCCGTGATGGAGGCCGTGCGCGTGCCGCCGTCCGCCTGGATGACATCGCAGTCAATCATGATCGTGCGCTCGCCGAGTGCCTTCGTGTCGACGACGGAGCGCAGGCTCCTGCCAATCAGGCGTTCGATTTCCTGCGTGCGCCCCGACTGCTTGCCGCGCACGGCCTCGCGCTGCGTGCGCGTCTCCGTGGCACTCGGCAAGAGCGAGTACTCCGCCGCGATCCAGCCCTCGCCCGTACCGCGAAGGAAAAACGGCACGCGGTCCTCGATGGAGGCCGCGCAGATGACCTTCGTGTTGCCCATCTCGATGAGCACCGAGCCTGCCGGGTACTTCTGGAAATGACGATGTATCTCATACGGGCGCAGGGCGTCTGCCATGCGCCGATCCGTTCTTGTCATGATGAACCTTCCTCTCTTTCACATCTTGCACTGGAACAAAAAAGAGGTGCCTACCTCGAGTTTTCGCGGTACAACACCTCTCCCGCTGCCGGGCAGCGGTCTTTATTTCTGCGACTCCTGATACTGTCTGTAGTTCTTGATGATGCAGATCGGCGTCTTCTGGCTCGCATTGCCGAACGGGTTGTCGATGAGCAGCTTCGCTGCCATCTGGCCATCAACCTTGTCCGTCACGCCGACGACGCGGGAGCGCTTGAGGTCGTTGACATCCGCGATCATCGCGCCGAAGCAGCCGAGACGCTGCTGGATCTTCTTGACGACCTCATTCGGGTCCTTCGGGCCGTAGACGATGCACTTGTCAAAAGGCGGCATCGTGCCCGTTACATCATCGATGAGCGCCGTTTGCTCACCGCCCCACTTGTAGAAGAGGCCGCTCTGGCCGACGAGCTTGCCGAGGAAGCCAGCAAACAGCGCAAAGGCCACACGCCACTTGCCCTCGACGTCCATCAAGGACTGCATGCCGTGCGGCGATGCCAGGCTGCCGTAGTCCGGAATGAAGCGGCAGCAGAACTGCGCCACACGCGTGATCTTGAGGTCTTCCGGGCGCACGAAGCGGCCCTGCGTGATGGCGACGACACTCTCTGCCGTGCAGAGCAGGTCATCCGGGCCGATCTTGCCCTTCGTATAGCGTTCAATGCTGTCGACAATATCGTCTTTCTCGGTCAGGATGCGCGTCGGGACCGGGATCAAATCGAGTTTTGCTTCTGCCATGATAATTCCTCCCTCAGTCCTTCACGAGTTCCACACCGGCGAGCTTGGCGATCTCCTCAGCGGAGAGCGTCAGACGGACCTTCGTGTAATGCCACGGCGTGCGGCCCGTCTCCATCCAGATGACATCGAGCGGCAGGTCGACCATGTGCGAGAGCGCTTCCTTGAGCGTCATGCCCTTGCGCGGCGTCAGCTTGACCTTCGCGAAAATGTTGAGCTTGTCCTCGTGGTTCGGGTCGCCGAGCTTCTGGATCAGCACGGCCTCGAAGTAATCGTCCTCGCGCGGTTCACCCTCGCGCTCCGCCTTGCCACGTGCCTCGATACCATCGTACTGCTCATACGGCAGCTGCGGGCGCACGAGTGCGTCCATGATGGTGGCGCACTGCTTGCCTTCATTGACAAACGTCAGTTTTTTCGAGATCACGATTGCGTCGTCCGTCTGCGATTCCACCACGAAAGGCGCATCCGTCTTGACGACAATCTTCTCCTTGCCTGCGATGCAGAGATACAACTTCGCTACGATGACCGCAGCGACGATCAGGGCAATGATTGCATATAATACCGTCACGTTGATTCCTCCTGATTCTTTCTATCCAAAAATAAAACAAAGTGATGACCGGCTCATTTCCGGCGCGATGCAGTTTCTTGTGCCTCTTTTGCCTGCATTTCCTGCCAGTCGGCCTCGTCAGCCATGGCCTGCTGGAGCTTTGCGTAGTACTTCTCCGGCAAGCGCGTAATCTTGCCGCTCTCGCGATGCGTGAAGACGTTCTGCGTGAAGCCCGTGACCATGAGCTCGCCCGTCGCCTTGTTGAAGACGCGGTACTGGAAGGCCATCTTCGCTTTGGTCAGTGCCTTCGGGCGCGTCTCGATGCAGATGTCGTCGTCAAAGCGGCCCGGCGACACATACTTGGCCCGCACTTCCGTAATCGGGAAGACATAGCCGTCCTCCATCATCTCCCCCAGCGTGATGCCGTACTTGCGCAGATATGCCACGCGTCCCGTCTCGAACCAGCGGATATAATTGGAATGATGCACGACAGCCATCGCATCCGTATCGTAAAAATTCACATGATGCTCGGTAATGATGGGCAAGAGAACCCCTCCTCCAAATCGACTTTGTGATTTCCTTTACAAACACATTCTATAGCCTAGAACAAAAGAGTGGGAAAGTCAAGATTTTCAGAGGAATATTGCCCATTCCGCTAAATCCAGTGAATTCAGTGAATCTCGTAGACGAGGTCGAGCCGCTCCATGTAGCGCGCGATGCGCGCAAGCTCTGCCGCATCCTCGACACGGCGGCCGGAGTAATAGTAGTCGACCGTCTGGGGCAGATTCTCGAGCCCATGACGCGCATCGAGCTGGCGCATGAGCTCGCGCACCGTTCCCTCATTGCCGTCGACGAAGTGCATGTTCTCCGGCATGATCTCGCGCATCGTGTCCTTGAAGTAGTTGAAATGCGTGCAGCCGAGCACGAGCGCCGAGTAATCCGCAAGCGGGAAGCGGCCGAGCTCCTGCTCAAGGTACGCACGGACCGCCTCCGAGCGGAACTCCTCGCGCTCCGCGAACTCCACGAGGCGCGGCAGCGGCAGCAGGTCGACGAGATGGTCTTTATCGAAGCGATCGATGAGAATCTGCATCTTCTTGCCGTGCACCGTGATTGGCGTCGCCGCCACGAGCACGCGGTGCTCGCCGTCGAGGTCCAGCGCCTTCTTGGCCGCCGGCTCCATGCCGATGATCGGGATATCGTAGCGGTGACGCATCTCGCGGACCGCCACCGACGTCGCCGTGTTGCAGGCGACGACAATCGCCTTGACATCGCAGCCGACGAGGAAGTCGAACGCCTGCTGAACAAAGCCCATGACCTCTTCCCTCGTCTTGACGCCATACGGCACGTTGTCCTCATCCGCGTAGAAGATGAACTGCTCATTTGGCAGCACGCGCATCGCATGGTGCAGCACCGAAAGCCCGCCAATGCCCGAATCAAAAAACGCAATTTTCATTGCCAACAGCCCCCGAATCGATTATAATAAAGATAAATAAGGTGGCACCGCCTAGCGGCAGCCCTCTATAGTAGGTTTATCTAAAAACCCGCCTACAGCGTTCAACTAGAAGGCGGGTCTTTTTATGCCTCAGTCCATTATAGCAGGTCTAGTTTCGTACTGCAATGGCGGACAGCTCGCTTCGAGTTGACAGACTTGTGCTGTTTTTGCTATAATAGGTTTACTATATATGGAGAGGTGTCCGAGTGGTTTAAGGAGCCGGTCTTGAAAACCGGTGATGTAGCAATGCACCGTGGGTTCGAATCCCACCCTCTCCGCCATATGGAGTGGTACTCAAGAGGCTGAAGAGGACGGTTTGCTAAATCGTTAGGCTGGGTAACCGGTGCGGAGGTTCGAATCCTCTCCACTCCGCCACGAAGAAAAATAAGGACTGCCAGATGGCAGTCCTTTTTCTATGCCAGATAGGCCCGGGGCATCCTGCGTGTATGCATCAGATGCCAAAGTACTTCTTGGTGTTCTCGTAGCAGACATCACGGATCAGGCGTCCCAGCGCGTCCTTGTCGGACGGATAGAGTCCCTCCTCGACGAGCGAAGCGAGCGCATCGCAGAGGATGCGGCGGTAGTACTCATGGCGCGGCCAGAACAGGGCGCTGCGCGCATCCGTCGAGAAGCCGATGACCGTGCCGATAATGCCGAGGCTCGCCATGTAGCCGAGCTGCGCGCGGATGCCGAGCGGCGTCTGGTTGATCCACCACGATGGGCCGAGCTGCAGATGACCCGCGTCCTCCGTCTGGAAGGCGCCGAGGATTGAGCCGATGACGACTTGGTCCGACGGGTTCATCGAGCTCACGACGGTCTTCGGCAATGCCTCTTCGCGCGAAAGTAGGTCAAGGAGCGCCGCGAGGCCCTCGCCGTCGCTGCTCGCACTGATGCAGTCAAAGCCCGCACCGCTGCCGAGCCCTGCCGCCATCTTGCTGTTCGTATCGCGCAGGATGCCGTAGTGGAGCTGCATGACCCAGCCGCGCTCCGCGTACTTCTTGCCGAGGAAGCGCAGGACAGCCGTCTGGTACTTCTCGACCTCTTCCTGCGTCGGCGCCCCCTTGCTGTTGATGACGCGGCCGACGATGTCGTCGAGCTCGTACTCCTCCGCCCCGCGGTAGACAATGCGCGGAAAGGCGTGGTCAGCCGTGCGGCAGCCCATGCTGTCAAAGTAGGCGATGCGCTTCGCGAGCGCCTCGCGCACCTCCGTCATCGTCGAGATCTCGACGCCCGCCGTCTGGCCGAGGTCGTAAAGCATGTAGTTGCCCCACTCCGGATTGGCGATGTCGAGCGCCGCATCGGGATGGAATACCGGCAGCACCTTCACGGGGAATCCCTGTTCCCTGATCTGGCGGTGCCACTTGAGGTTGTCCTCCGGATGGTCAGCCGTGAAGACCGCCTCGACATTGCCCTGCTCCAGGAGCGAGCGCACTGTCATCGTGCCATCTGCGAACTTCTCCGAGCAGACCGACCAGACATCATCTGCCGTCTCTCCGCTGAGCACGTAGTGGCAGTCAAAGACGCGCTTGAGCACGAGATGGACCCACGTGTAGAGCGGATTGCCCGCCGCCCGTGCGAGCGACTCCGCGAAGTATTGGAAGCGCTCGCGCGCCGGTGCTTCGCCGCCCGTGATGAAGCGCTCCTTGACGCCATTGGCGCGCATGAGCCGCCGCGCGACGGGATTGTCGACGAGCACCTCCGTCAGATTGTGGTAGACGCGGTTCTCCGCAATGTCCCGCACGGGGATGTGCGTGTGGTAGTCGAGGATCGGCAGCTTCTCGGCATATTCGTGATACAGGTCTTCCGCAAATTCCGAGTGCAAGAGAAAATCTTCATCCATAAAACGTTTCATGATAGCCAGCCTCGCTTTCCTATATCGTAATCTTGCTAGAATAATTCGCGCTTTGCCCGAAGAATCCCTGCTGAGTGGACAGAAAAGTCGAACAAAAATTTGCATACCGCACAGCTATGACTACCATACCGTTTTCGTCCGACCTCCCATCCCATTCTATGGTATAATGGCATCAGCATCACTTCACCACAAAGAAAGAAGGTCTTTTTCCCACATGGATATCCTCTTATTCCTGCTGCTCGGCATCGGTGTCGGCACATTCGGCACGCTCGTCGGCATCGGCGGCGGCCTCATCTGCGTGCCGATCTTCATCCTGTTTCTGTCGGACGGCGGCGTCTACCCCTACTTCCACACGGCGGCCCAGATTGCGGGCACCTCGCTCGTCGTCGTCATGGCCAACGCCATGAGCGGCACGCTTGCCTACATCCGCCAGAAGCGCGTGCTCTTCAGCGCCGCCATCCCGTTCGCCATCGCCACGCTCCCCGGCGCCGTGCTCGGCTCGTGGATCGTCAACAAGTTCAGCACGACGATGCTCGACCTCTACTTTGGCATATTCCTGCTGCTGATGTCCGTCATCATGTACTGGAACTCCACCCATAAGCCCGTCTCCAACGCCATGGATGTGTCGGAAGACTTCCAGTACAACCGCACGCTCGGCATCATCGCCAGCCTCGGCGTCGGCTTCATCTCGAGCATCTTCGGCATCGGCGGTGGCGTCATCCACGTACCGCTGATGATCTACTTGCTCGGCTTCCCTGTCCACGTCGCGACGGCCACGAGCCACTTCGTGCTGGCCTGCTCCTCCGCCTTCGGCGTCGTCAGCCACTTCATGCTCGACCACATCATCTGGATTCCCGCCATCTGCATCTCCATCGGCGCCGCTATCGGCGCCCAGATCGGCGCCAAGCTCTCCAAGAAGACAAAGTCGAAAGTCATCCTCATGCTGCTCTCGCTCGCCATGTTCGCGCTCGGCATCCGCCTGATCCTCCTCGGCAGTGCCCACTGAGGTCTACCATCCTACACGCATATCACAAAAAAGGAAGTGCTCATCGGCCCTTCCTTTTTGTTTACCGTTTCTCCATAGCTTTGACTAAACCGCGCGCCTTCTCGAGATCCATGTCCTTGAGCGTCGACGATACGACCGGTGCACCAAAGATGGAGCAGGCGTACGCAAAGGTGTCCTGCCCGATGTGCAGCGGGAAGTCACGGCTGCTGCCGATGCTCGTGCCGGTGATGCCGGTGAGCTCGCCGATGAGGCGGTAGCCTTCCGGCGCCTTCTGTGACTGGCCCAAGTGATATATGTCGAGATAGAGGCGGTCGTAACGCGTGCCGTCGATGCTGACGAGCTCGAAGATGTCCACCATCGCGTCGAGCACATGAGACGTTGTCGAGCCGAGGCGGTGGAACGCCATACGGCTCTCCGTGTCTGCCGTCAGCAGCCGTGACAGATACGTGACCTGCCCCGTCGGTCCGTTGACCGGAATAGGGTTGTCCGCGCAGCGGCCAAACTCGCCCACCGCGCCCGGCAGCTCATCCGGCGTCTGCGCGCCATCGTCGAACTCCGCGAACATCATCGGCGGGTAGTCCGCATTCTGCAGCTCCACATCATTCAGGATATGGTACGAGCGCGAGAACAGCTTCATCACCACCTTCGGCGACGGGTCCGGCCCCAGAGCCTCAAACTCCTCGACTGTCGGCTTGATGCTCTTCTTCTGCTTCTTCGAGCCAGTGCCCTTCTTGCCTTTAAAAAAGAAATCCTTGATTGTCATATTATCCTCTCCTCTCTGCGCATCTCCATCATAGCAGAGAGTGATGCCCGGATCGTGTCAAAAAACATGTGAAGTTTGCGCCGTCATAGATGCTCGCCGATCCTATACCGTGGCAGGCCAAAATCCGCCGCCATCAGCTCCACCTTGCCATGCCCGATGATCTTCTGTATCAGACTGTCCTCAGTCTAACACGGGAGGGATGCTCACAGGTCGTTTGGCAGGCGACAATTGCTCTTGCCATCTGCAGGCAGATACTGTATCATAATTCATATAAGAATCATATTTTTTAGATAATAATTTTCAAGACAAGAAAGGATAATTGACATGGAACCATGGCTTTTCTACGCACTGCTTTCCGCCGTCAGCGCGGCATTCGTCTCCATCTTCGGCAAGGTCGGCCTGCAAGGCATCGACAGCAACGTCGCGACAGCCGTGCGCGCCGTCATCATGGCGGTGTTCCTGATTGGTGTCGTCTTCGTGCAGGGCAACTTCTCGCACCTGGCAGAGGTGCTGCAGGACAAGAAGGGACTGCTCTTCGTCGCCCTGAGCGGCATCGCCGGTGCGACCTCCTGGCTCTTCTACTTCCTCGCACTCAAGTACGGGCCCGTCTCCAAGGTCGCACCGATCGACAAACTCAGCGTCGTCTTTGCCGTCATCCTGGCCGTCATCCTGTTCGGTGAAAAAGTCAGCCTCGTCCACGCCTGCGCCATCGCAATGATCGCGGCAGGCGGACTCATCCTGGCCATCTGGTGAGCATCAGCCCTTGGGGTTGCGCCCCAGATAGGCGAGAATGCCGCCGTCCACGTAGAGGATGTGGCCATTGACAAAATCAGAAGCGTCCGATGCCAAGAACACGGCAGGACCCATGAGATCTTCCGGCGTGCCCCAGCGGTGCGCCGGTGTTTTTGATAGGATGAATTCATGGAACGGATGACCCGGCGTGCGCAGCGGTGCCGTCTGCGGTGTCGCGATGTAGCCCGGGCCAATGCCGTTGCACTGGATGTTCCTGTCGCCGAACTCCGAAGCGATGTTCTTCGTCAGCATCTTGAGACCGCCTTTCGCCGCCGTGTACGCCGCAACCGTCTCGCGCCCCACTTCGCTGAGCATCGAGCAGACATTGATGATCTTGCCGTGCCCCTTGCGCAGCATGCCGGGCAGTACGGCCTTCGAGACGATGAACGGCGCTGTCAGATCAATGTCGACAACCTGGCGGAAATCCGCTGTCTCCATCTCGAGCATCAGCGTGCGCTTGATGATGCCCGCATTGTTCACGAGGATGTCGATGGTGCCGAGCTTCATCTCGATATCCGCGACCATCGCCTTGACCGCTGCCTCATCCGTGACATCGCAGATATAGCCAAGTGCCTCGATGCCATCCTTCTTGTAGTCTGCCAATGCCTGTTCCAGATGCTCCTGCTTGCGGCAGTTGAACGCAATCTTCGCGCCCGCATCAGCATAAGCCTTCGCAATCGCATAGCCAATGCCATAGGCCGCGCCCGTCACCAGTGCCACCTTACCCGTCAAAGAGAATTGTTTCGTGACATCAAACATATTGCTACTCCTTTCCATGCTGCTCAGCCATTATTCCGCAGGATCAGCGGACGGCGACCTGGCACATCTTCATCGCCTTCAGCGCATTCTCATGGCTCTCCGGCGTCACACCCGCACAGCACGAAGCATCGACGGATATCGGCACCTCCGGGAACGCCGCCTTGAGAATCATCGCATTCGCGATCACGCAGATGTCCGTGCAAAGCCCGACAAGCTCAATCGCCTCCGGCTCCAGCCCCGCAATGACCTTCGGCAGCTCCAACGAGCCAAACGTCGGCTTCTCCACGACAGCCGCCGCCTTCTCCACAAAAGGCTTCAGCGACGGCGCGATCTCCCAGCCCTTCTCCAGCTTGATGCAGTGCGGCACCGGCAGGTTCTTCCCCTCCTGCGTCTCAAGGTAGTCCGCGCCGTGCGTATCCTGCGTGAACACCAGCAGCGCCTCCTCCCGCTCCAGCTTCTCCACCAGCAGCGGCAACATCGCCTGCGCCTCCTTCGTGCCCAGCGCACCATCAATAAAATCATTCTGCATGTCAATCACGACAAGTACCTTGCGCATAACGACCGATCCTTTCAAAAAATCAACTTTTTCTTCATTATCACACAAGGCAACCGTCTTGACAACGCCAAGTTGCAGATTGAATGCCGTTTATATCGCATAGGCCTATCTTATGATATAATGGAGAAACAGACAACGAACGAACCAAAAGGAGTAACTATGCTGACTTGTGTCGAGATTTGTGCAGGTGCCGGCGGGCAGGCCCTCGGGCTGGCGATGGCGGGATTTGTACATGTAGCATTAGTAGAATACGAAAAAGAATACTGCGATATCTTAAAAGAGAATCGACCAGAGTGGCCTATAATCTGCGCAGATGTCCATGATTTTGACGGCAAGCCATATCACGGCGTCGACCTGTTCGCTGGCGGCGTCCCTTGTCCGCCTTTTTCTGTTGCAGGCAAGCAACTCGGCGCTAATGATGAGCGCGACCTCTTCCCAGAGGCGCTGCGTCTCGTCCGCGAGATTGAGCCCCGAGCCATCATGCTGGAGAACGTACGTGGATTCCTTGACCCGTCATTCCGCGAATACCGCGAATACATACTGCGTTCCATCGCCCACATGGGATACGACGTGCAGATCAAGCTCCTGCAAGCGTCCGACTACGGCGTCTCACAATTGCGGCCGCGGGTTGTCATTGTCGGCATCCGCAATGACGAGCCAGGCCGTTTCACATTTTCATATCCAGCGCCTCATCCTGAACAGACACCGACAGTCGGCGCGCTCCTGCAAGACCTCATGGCAGAAGCTGGCTGGAAAGGTGTCAGGAAATGGGCAAAACAGGCAGACAAGATTGCACCTACCATCGTCGGAGGTTCCAAGAAGCATGGCGGTCCGGACCTGGGGCCTACACGTGCCCGTCGTGCCTGGGCAGAGATGCAGGTCGAAGGCAAGAGCATCGCGGACAAGGCACCTGATCCTGAATTTACCGGCATGCCACGGCTGACTCCGCGCATGATTGCCCGTATCCAGGGTTTTCCCGATACATGGGTATTCGGCAAGACCAAAACACGTGCTTGTCGCATGATTGGCAATGCATTCCCACCCCCTGTCGCAAAGGCAGTAGGAGAAAAGATAAAGGAGGCCCTCTATGCCAGTAAGCAAGGTTTTACTCTCACACGAGAGGAGTATATTTCATAAGCAACTCTTGGACACAATTCTTTCTGTCGATGCAGGTGGCATACCGTCCAACGCAGACCGGAGCAACAAGCTATCCGTACAACTCGCACAAGGAATCCACCAGAGAATCTTGCAGGAAGTTACCCTGCACGCGGACATTGCCCAGGAACAACCTACAACCTATATGAAACGCCAGAAGGCCCAGGGGCAGACAAGCGGCAGCATCTTTGAAGAGAAGACTATGGAATTCTTGCGTTCAACCTTTCCAAAACTGCAACATATCCGTCCAGGCAACTGGCATATCCTGAAACTCGGCAATAAGAACGCCATCAAGACCTCAGACTTTGCACAGTACGAGCACCTGGCCTATCTCAACGCACTAGTCAAGAGAGATTCTCATTTATCTGCCGCTCTCGGCAACGATTACATGGTAGCACCGGACATCATTGTCTATCGTGATCTCTATACAGACGAAGAGCTCAATACACCAGAAGCTATTGTCGATGACCATACAGCAAAGTCTGCCGCCATCCGTAAAATAAATGGAGGCAAGCCAATCTTGCATGCCTCCGTATCCGCAAAATGGACGATGCGAAGCGACCGTGCCCAAAACAGTCGTACCGAAGCCTTGAATCTTATCCGCAATCGCAAGGGCAGCCTTCCTCATATCGTCGTCGTCACGGGCGAGCCAACACCATCCCGCCTTGCCTCCTTAGCGCTCGGTACTGGTGACATCGACTGTCTCTACCACTTCGCACTCTACGAGCTCGTCGATACCGTCAATGAATTAGCCGCCGAGACACCAGCTGCAGAAGATACCCAACAACTCCTTCAAACCCTGATTGAAGGAAAGCGCCTCAAAGACATTTCCGATTTGCCGCTTGACCTAGGCGTTTAATGGTAAACATATAGGTACAGCCCAATAAAAGCGGGCATCCCCACTCACAGGATGCTCGCTTTCTTGTACTTTCTTATGCATTTGTCAAGGTAAAGTACGCAATCTCCGGCGGGCAACCGAGACGGAAGGGGAACCAGCTGCCGTTGCCGCTGTGGACGTAGCCGTAGGAATCGCCGAGTTTGACGAGGCCGCGGGTGTATTTGAATACGGGGAAGAGCGGCTGGCCGAGGATGCCGAACTGGCTGCCGTGGGTGTGACCAGTCAGGGTCAGGGCGATGCTATGGGCGGCTCCGTCGTCAATGCATTCGGGGTGATGGGCAAGCAGGATAGAAGGGACATTTTCGGGCAGATTCTCGATGGCCTGTTGCATGTAATTCTTGCGCTGTGCCTCGAAATGGGGACGGTCCATCGGGTAGTCGACGCCGAGCATGTAAAGATTCTTGCCGGGCACTTTGCGGCTCTCATTGATGAGGACGTTGATGCGCGTTTTGGCTAGATACTTGCGGATGGTATCGATGCCGCGGAAGTGCTCGTGATTGCCGAACGCAAACCAGATGCCATCGGGAAATGCATCGGCGTAGCGATCGAGAATCCTGGCAGCTTCTTCGTTCTGCGTCACGTCGTCAAAGAGGTCGCCGGTGACGGTAAGCATATCGGGCTTTCGGGCGGCAATGCGGCGCAGCAGGGAATCGAGTTCGGCGACGGAAAAGAAATTGCCGAGATGGACGTCGCTGATCTGCGCGAGGCGGTACCCCTCCTCCGCTCCGAGCCCTTTGGCTGGAATCGTGAAGTTGCGCTCGACAGTCGCCTTGCGTTCCCAGAAGCCGCCGTAAATGCTGAGGCCGGCGGCCACGGCGGGATAGACGGCTGCATGACGGAAAAGGCGCCTGCGGCTCTCGTCGACGGGCACAGCCATCATGCGGCGCCAGAAGAAACGGACGATGACTGCTACAAGAACAAAAGCCGTGCAGATGATCTGCATCATGAAGCCGACGATGACCGTCTCGATGATGAGACTCGGCCCCGATATGAGATGGTAGATGATGGCGCGGCCAATGAACCAGCCCATGCCGATGGCGTCGAACAGCAGCATGACGATGCGCACCCGACGCAATGATCTGCCGGCGAAGAGGTAGCGCGTCGTGAAGAGCAAGCAGGCGATGACGGAGACGACCATGACGAGCATGATGAGCGTGAACCAGGTCAAAGGATTTCCCCCCTAAATGTAACAACAAAAAGCAAATCTTGCAGAAAAAAATAGACCGGATGACCGGTCTTTGCCTCAATTGGCCTGAAGTGGGCGTGCCTTCTGGCACGGGCCTGGCTCAAGCCAAGCCACGAAGGTGAGCGGATTCGGCCTGCCGTTCCCGGTAGTACCAGCGGATGGATTTGCCGATTGCACAGCGCACGGCATCGAGCTCTCCGCGTTTCGCCAGTTTCTTGAGCTGGTTGACGTCAAAGCCACTGACGGACAAGTAACTTGCAGAAAGGAAACCTCCTCGTTTCAACATCTTGCGATAGCTCGCACTGTCACGACGGTCCATTTCAATGTTCTTGATTGCCATATTAATCCCCCCACAATGTTGGTCTTATTTACAAAGACACCTTCGGGCAAGTACATTATACCACAAAATTGTAAGCCATGCTACACTTCCACTATACCTTTCCATTTATTTTTGTATAAAAATACGCTATAATGAGGATGTTATCTCTGTGTATTGCCATTTGTATTGCCTTTTAGGAGGGTTACTATGCTTACTGCCTTGACGAAGGAATATCCTCTGCCGAGTGAGCTGCAGGAGCGCATCGATCTGGTGCTTGAATCCCACGACTGCGACCCGACGCAGATTGTCGGCATCCTGCTCGAGGTGCAGGCACTAAACGAGCGCCACTATGTGCCGGAGCCGACGGCTTACTACATCGCGGACCGCCTCAAAATGCGCGTGACGAATATCTTTGACTGCCTGAAGTTCTACAGCGAGCTCTCGCCGGTGCCGCGCGCGAAGTACCCGATCCAGGTCTGCTGCTCGCCGGCCTGCCGCGTCAACCGCGTCGACTCGCACCGCCTGATCTCGACGCTCGAGCGCCTGCTCGACATCAAGCTCGGCGAGACGACGTATGACGGGCGCTTCACGCTCGAGCAGGTCACCTGCATCGGCGCCTGCGACCGCGCACCGGCCGTGCGCATCAACGGGCACGTCTACGACCATCTCGACACGCAGGAAAAGATTGAAGCGCTGTTGCGCTCTTTGCCCTGAGCTGGAGGAGGTTAACACATGCAAGTACATTTTCTGACCAAGAACTTCGGCAAGTACGACACTTCGTCGATCGGGTCCTACATGAATGTCGGCGGCTTCGAGGCGCTACGCAAGGCGGTGACGATGGATCCCGAGGCCATCACGGACCTGCTTTCTGCCGTGAAGATCAAGGGGCGCGGCGGTGCGGAGTACCCGCTCGGCCGCAAGTGGTCGCAGGCGCGCGCCGTCCGCGGCGAACGCAAGGTCGTCATCTGCAATGCCGACGAGGGCGAGACGACGACGTTCAAGGACCGCGAGCTCATCTGCCACGACCCGTTCAATCTCATCGAGGCCATGATCATTGCGGCCTACGTCGTAGGCGCCTCGGACGGCTTCATCTACATGCGCGCGGAGTACGCCTGCTACCGCCCGCTTCTCCTGAACGCAATCCGCCAGTCGAAGAATTACGGCTTCCTCGGCACGAACATCCTCGGCCGCGGCTTTGACTTTGACATCCACCTCTACTCGGGTGCCGGCGCCTACGTCTGCGGCGAGGGCACCGCCCTGATCCGCTCGATTGAGGGCAAGGCGGGCCGCCCGCGCATGAAGCCGCCGTTCATCAAGGTCAGCGGCGTCTTCGCGCGCCCGACCTGCCTCAACAATGTCGAGACGCTGTCGCTCGTGCCGCACCTCTTGCTCGACGATGCGGGCGTCTACGCCTCCTGCGGCAGCGGCGAGTCGATCGGCACGAAGCTCATCAGCGTGGCGGGCAATGTCAACCGCCCGGGCGTCTTTGAAATCCCGTTCGGCATGACGGTGCGCGAAATCCTCTACGACCTCGCCGGCGGCATCCAGCACGACCGCAAGATTCAGCTGATCCAGTTCGGCGGCGCCTCGGGCAAGATTGCGGACGCTTCCATCCTCGACACGCCGTACACCTACGAGGACCTGCGCGCAGCCGGCGTCATGGTCGGCTCGGGTGGCATGCTCGTCATCGACGAGCGCACGAGCGTGCTCGACTTCCTGCGCATGAACCAGGAGTTCTTCTGGGAGGAGAGCTGCGGCCAGTGCACGCCGTGCCGCGAGGGCAATCTCCACATCAAGATCATCCTCGACAAGATGGCCGCGGGGACAGCCACGCGCGAGGACATCGCCATCATGATCAAGATTGCCCGCGTCATGAGCATGTCCTCACTCTGCGGCCTCGGCGAGACGGCACAGAACACGCTGATGTCGGCCATGAAGGTTTTCCCGGATCTCTTTGATATTGGAGGAGCGCGCGCATGAGTACGAAGACTGCAAAAATGACGAATCAAGAACAAGAGATGGTCCACCTGACCATCAACAACATCCCGCTCGCTGTGCCCAAGGGCACGAAGATCATGCAGGCGGCGCAGGAACTCGGCATCGATATCCCGCATCTCTGCTACCACGAGGACCAGCGCATCAAGGCGCGCTGCCGCCTCTGCTCCGTCGAGGTAGTCGGCAAGCGCCGCCTGCTCGCGGCCTGCTCGACAGAGGTCTGGGAGGGCATGGAAGTCCACACGGACACGCAGATCGTCCGCGACACGCAGGTCGCCATCCTGCAGCTCATGCTCGCCAATCACCACAAGGACTGTCTCTCCTGCCCGCGCAACCAGAACTGCGACCTGCAGCGCCTCTGCAGCCGCTTCAACATCCAGCATTCCTCGCTGCCGTCCGTCTGCAAGGAGGAGCCGCGCATCGTGACGAATCCGGCCATCGTGCGTGACCCATCGAAGTGCATCCGCTGCGGCCGCTGCATCCGCGCCTGCAAGGACGTGCAGGGCATCGCGGCACTGACGTATGCGGGGCGCAGCAGCGACATCATCGTCACGACGGCCTACAACAAGCCGATGGAGACGACGGACTGCATCCTCTGCGGCCAGTGCAGCCTCGTCTGCCCGACGGGCGCGCTCGTCGAGAAGGACGACACAGAGAAGGTGCTCGACGCCCTTCAGGACCCGAAGAAGCATGTCATCGTGCAGGTCGCGCCGTCAGTGCGCGTCTCCCTCGGCGACGCCTTTGGCATGGAGCCCGGCGCCATCGTCACGGGCCAGATGGTCACGGCGCTGCGTCTCCTCGGCTTTGACAAGGTCTTCGACACGAACTTCGGCGCCGACCTCACGATCATGGAGGAAGGCACGGAGTTCCTTGACCGCCTGCAGCACGGCGGTGTCCTGCCGATGATGACCTCGTGCTGCCCGGGCTGGGTCAGCTACGTCGAGAAGCACTACAGTGATTGCCTGCCGCATCTCTCCTCGACGAAATCGCCGATGAGCATCTTCGGTGCCGTCGCCAAGACGTACTACCCCAAAGCTGCCGGCATCGACCCCAAGGACATCGTGACGGTGTCCGTCATGCCGTGCACGGCGAAGAAGTTCGAGGCGGCGCGCCCGGAGATGGGCCGCGAGGGCCGACAGGATGTCGACATCGTGCTGACGACGCGCGAACTCATCAAGCTCATCAAATATGTCGGCCTCTCCTTTGGGCAGCTACCCGAGACGGACTTCGACAGCCCGCTCGGCACGGCTTCCGGCGCCGGCGCCATCTTCGGCACGACGGGCGGCGTCATGGAGGCCGCTCTGCGCACCGTCTGCGACAAGCTGACGGGCAAGACGCTCGAACGGCTCGACTTCCAGGAGGCGCGCGGCTTCCAGGGCATCAAGGAGTGCACGCTCGAGATTGGCGGCCATACGCTGCACATCGCGATCGCGCACACGCTCAAGAACGCGGAGGTTCTCATGGAGCAGGTCCGCAAGGGCATCTCGCCCTATGACTTCATCGAGGTCATGGCCTGCCCCGGCGGCTGCATCGGCGGCGGCGGCCAGCCCGTCGGCACGACGAACGCCGTCAAGAAGAAGCGCATGCAGGCACTCTACGAGATTGACCGGAATCTGCCTGTCCGCAAGTCGCACGAGAATCCCGTGCTGCAGGTACTCTACCGCGACTTCCTCGGCGAACCGGGCCAGGGCAAGGCACACGAACTCCTGCACACGAGCTATAATGCCGTGCCAAAAGAGTACCGATTCTGATGCGCTTCCATCCGCTTGACAGACAGGGGCCGCAGTGGTATGGTAGAGACAATATGAAACCGTTGAAGCGAGGATAACGTCAGATGAGCGCCTGCAGAGAGTCCGGGGAGCTGCGATCCGGATGGCATGCAGTCTGGCCAATGGGTCGCTGAGGGCGCACTGAACCTCTCGGGAATAGTCCGGGAGCAGTAGGCTGCGACGTCAGGCACGCGTCAGTTGCCGGGAGCATGTCTGTGCTCCGCTAAGTGCATGGCTCGTCCATGAAACAGGGTGGCACCGCGAGAATTTCGTCCCTGGCAGTATGATTGTACTGTCAGGGATTTTTGTTTTCCTGATATTCCTGACAGCTGAGCAGATGAGTAGAAAAGAAAAAGAAAGGAATCTTCATCATGGAAAACAACAGCAAGAAAATCATCCTCTCCGGCATCCAGCCGACAGGCGTCTTCACGCTTGGCAACTATCTCGGCGCAGTCCGCAGCTGGAAGAAGATGCAGGAGGACTACAACTGCTACTACTTCATCGCCGACCTGCATTCCCTGACAATCCACATCGACCCGCAGAAGCGCCGCCAGCAGACGCGCGAGGCATTCGCCCTGCTGCTCGCCTGCGGCATCGACACCGAAAAGAGCCTCGTCTTTGTACAGAGCCACAACAAGTGCCACGCCGAGATGGGCTGGATCATGGACTGCTGCTCACAGTTCGGCGAGCTCTCGCGCATGACGCAGTTCAAGGACAAGTCGGCCAAGCACCCGGACAACATCAATGCCGGCCTTTTCACCTACCCGGCCCTGATGGCAGGCGACATCCTGCTCTATCAGGCGGATTACGTGCCGGTCGGCGCTGACCAGACGCAGCACCTCGAGTTCACGCGCGATGTCGCCACGCGCTTCAACCACACGTACGGCGAGATCTTCAAGCTGCCGGAGGGCTACTTCCCGAAGGCCGGCGCACGCGTCATGAGCCTGCAGGACCCGACGAGCAAGATGAGCAAGTCCGACACGAATCCGAAGGCCACCATCTCCATCCTCGACGATGAGAAGACCATCCTCAAGAAGTTCAAGAGCGCCGTCACGGACAGCGAGGCCTGCGTGCGCTTTGACCCGGAGGCAAAGCCGGGCGTCAGCAACCTCATGACGATCTACTCGGCCATCACGGGCAAGACGATGGAAGAGATCGAAGCCGAGTTTGCGGGCAAGGGCTACGGCGACTTCAAGGCCGCTGTCGGCCAGAGCGTGGCCGACGAGCTGCGCCCGATCCGCGAGAACTTCGCGCGCCTCATGCAGGACCGCAGCTACCTCGAAGAAGAGATGAAGAAAGGTGCTGAGCGCGCCACCTACATCGCCAACAAGACGCTGACGAAGGTCAAGAAACGCGTCGGCCTGCTGCTCGCAAAATAATCGCAATATCACACAAAAAGGCATGCCCCGGAATTGATATGATACCCCTAGATAGGACAGTGAAAAAACAAACTGTCTTGTCTGGGGGT